>Ga0308160_10000078_pt1 | contig 288057 bp, 249 predicted proteins | sample PhyFR1_FD_201036 | JGI IMG/M metagenome (GOLD analysis project Ga0308160, IMG submission 201036) | Phyllosphere microbial communities from UC Gill Tract Community Farm, Albany, California, United States - DLSLF.R1 | ecosystem: Host-associated > Plants > Phyllosphere > Unclassified | place... | reverse complement strand
GCTTCTTGCTGAACAATAACCATGAACGATCCGATCGATAAGACTAAGTTTGAATTCCAAACTATGTTTTTTGTTTTTTCTCATAAAAATGCCCCCAGAAAGTGTCTAACTTTTTGGGGGCATTGCAAATGAATGCCCTTTTTTATTGCATTCAAATTACTTGTCACACTAAATATTTTAAATATATTCGTTGTACTAAATATTTGTATGCTAAACGAAAAATTTGACCGCTATTCTTTTATTTTGGACCAAACGGCCAAGAAGGTAAAACAATTCGCCCAATCTTCTTTTGCGGAGAAAGGATTTGATATCACCGTCGACCAATGGACCATCTTAAAAGCTTTGTATGAGACGGATAAGCTTTCACAAAAAGAACTAGCCAAGCGATGCGGGAAAGACCAGCCCACACTGACGCGGATCGTCGATATTCTTCTTAAAAAAAATCTAGCTGAACGGATTATTGACGAAACAGACCGACGAAGTCTCTACCTCCATCTAACGGAAGAAGGCAAATTAAAGGTAAAATCGCTTTCTCCTGTGGTCGCAGAGATTCGTATAAAGGCTTGGGAAAATTTAACAGAGGGCGATTTTGAGGCTTTTACAAGAATTTTGAATACGATATATAACAACTTAAATATAGAGTAGCTATGATAAATACTGATATCTGTATCATCGGTGCAGGGCCTGTTGGCTTATTCGCTGTTTTCGAAGCTGGGCTTCTAAAAATGCGCTGCCATTTGATTGATGTGCTGCCTCAGGTTGGAGGTCAACTTTCGGAGATTTATCCCCACAAACCTATCTATGACATTCCTGGCTATCCAAGTATCACTGCGCAGGAATTGATCGATAAACAGCTCGAACAAATTAAACCCTTCGACCCTACATTCACCTTAGGTGAACGTGTGGAACATATAACAAAACAAGACGACGGTTCTTTTATCGTGAGAACCAATGATAATACGATCGTTCATACACAAGTTATTGTCATCGCTGGGGGCTTAGGCTGCTTTGAACCGCGCAAACCCGAGATACCAAACCTCCATCTCTTTGAGGGAAAAGGTGTAGATTACATGGTAAAAGATCCCGCCAAGTACAAGGATAAAAAAATTGTCATCGCCGGTGGCGGTGACTCAGCACTTGACTGGACTTTCCATCTCGCGGATATTGCACAACAGGTTACTTTAATCCATCGTAGTGAGTCCTTTAGAGGGGCTCCGGACTCTGCAGAGAAAGTATTCAAACTGGCCCAACAGGGTAAGATCAATCTATTATTGTCTCACAATCTGACCAATATTCATGGCAATGGCAGCTTGTCCCATATTGAAACAACAAATAAGGACAGGGAGATCGTGGCGACGGATGCTGACTATTTCATTCCTTTATATGGTCTTACACCTAAGCTTGGTCCAATTGCAGACTGGGGATTGCTTATTGATAAAAATGCGATAGAGGTCAATACTTTTGATTACTCGACCAATGTAGAACGCATTTATGCCATAGGCGACATCAACACCTACCCCGGCAAACTGAAGCTCATTCTTTGCGGTTATCATGAAGCAGCTTTGATGTGTCAAAGTGCCTTTAAATTTGTTTATCCAGATCAAAAACTGACATTCAAGTACACAACTGTAAACGGTATAAATACATTCTAATCATGGAAGATAATTTAATTCAAGTCACTGTTATTGATCGGGATGGCACCGAAAGTAAATTGGATGTTCCTACTGATATCAATCTTTCACTTATGGAAATTTTAAAGGCTTCCGAATACGAAATATTGGCAACCTGTGGTGGTATGGCGCTTTGTGCTACCTGTCATGTAGAGGTTGTAGAAGGTTTGGATGCACTTCCTTTAGCGAGTGATCAGGAACTCGATATGTTGGACACACTTCCAGATGCCGATGATCAAAGCAGGCTAGCCTGTCAGCTCTACCTGCAAAATAGTAACAATGGGATGAAAATCAAGATAAAAGGTGCACTACAATAACCCTGTCATTGTGTACAAAATACACAATGATATGGTTATCTATGCAAGTTTTTTTATGCAGCATTTTGATACATAAAAGTCTTAAAACCAAAAGAATACAATATATTTTATCAAAAGAATCGGCCTTATAACAATAAATTTCACAACGTATCGCCATAATAAATAAATATTTGTTAGTTTTTTGAGTCAAAATTTAAGATATTTGCAGCTTAATTCGATTGTACCGAATTTTTACAACAAACTATTAAAAATATGCCAAGCAATAGTTCAAATAAAAAATTCCCAAGAGTAATCATTATTGGTGCTGGATTTGGAGGAATTGAAGTTGCTAAAAAGCTTAAAAATAAGGAGGTTGAAGTTCTGTTGCTGGACAGAAATAACTTTCATACTTTTCAACCATTAATGTACCAAGTTGCCACGGGTACTCTTTCAGCGGACTCCATTTCCTTCCCTGTTCGCAAAATGTTCAAAGGACAGGATAACTTTCATTTTAGACTTGCGGACGTAAAAAGCGTAGATAACGAAGCTAAAGTTGTAAGAACGGATGTTGGTGACTTTGACTACGATTATTTAATTGTTGCGACAGGTGCTACAACAAACTTCTTCGGCAATCAGCAAATCACGAAATATGCTTTGCCGATGAAAAACATACAAGAAGCATTAAATATTCGAAGCTATGTTTTGCAAAACCTTGAAGAGGCTGTACGGATAGAAAATCCTGCTGATCGTAAAGCTAATTTGAATTTTGTAATTGTTGGCGGCGGCCCGACAGGTGTAGAACTTTCGGGTGCAATTGCAGAAATCAAAAACAATGTTCTTGAAAAAGATTACCCAGAATTGAAAAAATCTGAGATGTCGGTTTATTTGGTCGAAGGACTTCCAAAAGTGTTGGCCAACTTATCCGAAAAATCTTCTAAAGATTCTGAAAAATACCTCAAAGATCTGGGCGTAGAAATATTATTGAATGTTCAGGTAACGGGATATGATGGCAATTCGATTACTTTCGCAGATGGCAGAAGCATTGAAACAAAAACTGTTATCTGGGGAGCAGGTGTAGCTGGACAATATCCTAATGGCTTTAAGAAGGAGATTATTCAGCGCGGTAACCGTATACAGACGGATGACCAATGTCGTGTGATCGATATGCCAGGTGTCTATGCAATTGGTGATGTTTCCGCATTTATCACAGATGATCTTCCACGTGGTTTGCCAGGTGTTGCACCAGTAGCTCAACAACAAGGGGCTTATGTTGCAAAACACATTCTTCAAACAATGTCCAATCAGCCAACAGAAAAATTCAACTATTTTGATAAGGGCTCCATGGCTACGATAGGTCGTAATAAAGCTGTCGTTGATATGGGAAAAATCCATTTCAATGGATTCTTCGGCTGGATGACATGGATGTTTGTACACTTGATGTCCATTTATGGATTCAGAAATAAATTGATAACATTTGTCAACTGGTCGATCAAATTCTTCACCAAAAACAGTGGTGTACGTTTGATTTTCCACAAATATGATGAACCAATTCCGGAAGAACAGCAGAAAGGAACTGCTCAATAAACTTCCATTGGAGTTTAACTAAAATATCGCAATACCCCAAACAGCGCTATGATCCCAGAAGATCATAGCGCTGTTCTTTTTTTGTCTCTATTTAACCTCTTTAACAATTTCTGAGGACGGATTGAATAGGTTGAATTATTGTATCCATGGGAACGACAACTTTCATTAGTTGTCAAAACCACTATCCCCCTACTGGATCCCTTCCGCGTGTTGTCAATGATTTCAAACAGATAAGCTTAATTCTTATTTAACAATGCATCCAATTAAAAATAACTTCACATCGGACGTAAGAATTACAGATTATATTCGTTAAATTTAAGGACAGTTTTTTCCAGATCGAATTTACTTTCAGAATGTAGTTTTTTTTGATGTATAACCTCAAAAAGATTAATTTTTTTTGTGTAGGTTTGCATATTATTTTAAAATAGCTTAAGGATTAGCAGATGGGCTTATTTAATTGGTTTACGCAAGAAGTTGCGATTGACTTGGGTACTGCAAATACCCTAATAATTCATAATGACAAAGTAGTAGTGGATGAACCTTCTATTGTTGCATTTGACCGCACCACAAACAAAGTGATTGCCATTGGTCGCCAGGCCATGCAAATGGAGGGTAAAACACACGACAATATAAAGACAGTACGTCCTTTGCGTGACGGAGTAATCGCTGATTTTACAGCAGCTGAGCACTTAATCAGAGGAATGGTAAAATTGGTAAACAATGGCAAAAGCTGGTTTTTCCCTTCCCTACGTATGGTTGTTTGTATTCCTTCTGGTATTACGGAAGTGGAGAAAAGAGCTGTTCGCGATTCTGCAGAAATTGCAGGTGCAAAGGAAGTCTATTTAATTCATGAACCAATGGCTGCTGCTGTAGGGATCGGAATTGATGTCGAAGAACCAATGGGTAATATGATCATTGATATCGGTGGTGGTACTACTGAAATTGCTGTGATCGCTTTATCGGGTATCGTATGTGACCAGTCTATTCGTGTTGCAGGTGATAACTTTGACTCTGATATTGTTCAATACATCAGAAGACAACACAATATCATGATCGGTGAACGTACGGCTGAAAAAATCAAAATCGAAGTCGGCGCTGCACTTCCTGAGCTTCAGGAACCACCAGCAGATTTCGCCGTTCAGGGCCGGGATTTAATGACGGGTGTTCCTAAGCAAATTACTGTTTCTTATACTGAAATTGCACATTGCCTCGATAAGTCCATATCAAAAATCGAAGAGGCTATTTTAAAAGCGCTTGAAATCACGCCCCCAGAATTGTCAGCGGACATCTATCAAACAGGTATTTACCTTACCGGTGGTGGTGCATTGTTGCGTGGTCTAGACCGTCGTATACAAGCGAAAACAAAACTTCCAGTGCATATTGCCGAAGATCCATTACGCGCTGTCGTAAGGGGAACTGGTATTGCACTTAAAAATATTGGACGATTTAAATTCCTGATGCAATCATAACCGTTCGATAATTAATAACAATATTTTATTAAAGAGCGATATAATATGCAAAACTATTATATCGCTTGCTTATTAAATACCCACATTAAAAAATGAGAAACCTTTGGTTATTCCTGAGACGATATAATGCATTCTTTTGGTTTATCCTATTTTTTGGATTCTCGTTATTTTTGGTGATTACCAACAATTCCTTCCAACGTAATTCTGTTTTAAATTCTTCGAATAGCATCATAGGAGGCCTTTATGCAAAAGTCAATTCCTGGAAAAGCTACCTGCACCTAGGGGAGACGAACGATGCCCTTGCTAAGGAAAATGCACAACTGAGAAAAGACTTACAAGCCTATCGATCAACTGACAGCATCAAGATCGGTCCTATCCCAGCGATAGATAGCAGTGAGTTTGGACGTTATGAATTTATTATTGCGAATGTCATCAACAATAGCATTCACCAAAAAGCAAATACGATTACGCTCGATCGGGGCAGTAAAGACGGTATTGAGCGAGGAATGGGTGTGATCGCTCCCAACGGAGTTGTCGGTATTGTCCTGAATGTTTCACCCAACTTCGCTACTGTTCAATCCTTATTGCATCCAGACACCCGGATATCTGTCACACTTGGTCATACCGAAGTCTTTGGCTCATTGGTGTGGGGCAACAGTATGGATTACCGCGCCGCAATGGTTAAGGAGATTCCCAACCACGTAAAGGTCAACAAAGGAGATAAAGTGTATACCTCAGGATATTCTGGACATTTTCCAAAAGGAATTTTTGTCGGAACAGTGATTCAGACGGGAATTTCTTCCGGAGATGCTTTTTTGGATCTGAGAATATTATTAAGTACCAACTTCTCCAACTTACAGCATGTGTATGTTGTAAAAGACCTGTTAAGCAACGAATTAAAGACATTAGAAGAATCGACAAAGGACAATGGCTAGGATTTTAATATTTAATATTATTCGATTTATCGTTTTGATAGGGATGCAAGTTTTCCTATTTCAAAATATCGGTTATTACAATCTTGTCGCAGCATTTCCTTATATCTTATTTATTTTTTTACTGCCAACAGGAACACCTAATTTTTTGGTGTATTTAATCGCATTTCTAACTGGGCTTACTGTAGATTCATTTTATGACACCTTGGGAATAAATACTGCAGCCTGTGTTGCATTGGCTGCCTACCGTATTTTCTTCATGAAAATTACGCTTGAAGTTGAAGAACGCGAATCTTTCTTTACCCCAATGTTGGGTTTTATGAATATTCGGTGGTTCTTTTCCTACATCTTTTTCGGAACATTGATTCATCATACATTTTTGTATCTATTGGAATCTTTTTCCTTCCAGCACATCCAATACACCTTATTGAGTATAGTTTTAAGTTGTATATTTACAGTAATTGTCATGCTATTATTTAGCATATTATTCTACAAAAAGAAAGATCGATTGTAGTAGATCGATGGATAGAAATTCATTTCTATGAACAGTTTTTTTGCTCGTAAGTACGTCGTTTCTGGAATCTTTATTGCCATCACCCTGACCTTGGTGGCACGTTTATTTTATTTACAGATCATAGATGATTCCTATATACATTCTGCCAATAGCAATGTGATGCGCAAGGTCATTATATACCCCGCCAGGGGGGTTATTTTGGACCGAAAAGGAAAAGTTCTGGTTCAGAACGAACCGGTATATGACCTCATGGTTACACCGCGTGAGGTGAAAGAAATTGACACCGCCTTGTTTTGCAAATTAATAGACATTGACAAGGAAGGCTTTATCAAACGTATGGAAAAGGCAAGAGTACACTCACCTTACCGTGCGTCGATTTTTGAAAAACAGCTTTCCGTACGAACATGGGCTCAATATCAGGAGTACCAGTATCAATTCCGTGGTTTCTATGTCCAAAAAAGAACGATCAGAAGTTATCCAGACAGCATAGCCGCGCAATTTTTGGGTTATGTCAGTGAGGTTAACGAAAAAGATATTGAACGGTCCAATGGATTTTATCGAAGCGGTGACTATATTGGTCGCAGTGGAGTGGAGCGTTCTTACGAAGACCTCATTCGTGGAAAACGCGGTGTGAACAATTTGATGGTCGATGCGCTGAATCGTCCGAAAGGGGTATTTATGGAGGGGAAATACGACACACTCGCCGTTGCAGGTGAGGGATTAGTCTCCTCTTTGGATAAAGATCTTCAAATTCTGGGCGAGAACCTCATGAAAAATAAACTAGGGTCTATTGTTGCCATTGAACCTGCAACGGGTGAAATCCTAGCCTATGTAAGTAGTCCAAGCTACAATCCAAACATGATGGTCGGCAGACAGTCTGGAAATAATTACATGAAATTATTGAAAGATGAGACCAAGCCTTTATTCAACCGTCCTATTCAAGCCTCTTACCCGCCGGGGTCTGTATTTAAGGTCGTCTCGGCACTGACTGCACAGCAGGCTGGGGTTATTGATCGGAATACCGTATTTTTCTGTCCACATGGCTATAGCTATGGCGGTGGACGTGGGTGGATGGGCTGTACGCACTACCATGGGTCGACAACCTTGCAACGTTCGGTAGCTGTCAGTTGTAATACCTATTATGGTTTTACTTATGCGAAAATGATTGATGGACGGGGACTATCCGGGCCCAAAGCCTACGATCTGTGGCGCAATGCAGTGACACAGTTTGGAATTGGCCACAAGCTAGGCATTGACCTACCGGGTGAAAAACCAGGTTTATTACCGACGTCAGATTTTTATACCAAACGATACGGCAACGATAAATGGCGTTCAAGTTTTAATATCTCCTTATCTATTGGACAAGGGGAAATGGGTATAACGCCATTGCAAATGGCCAATATCATGGCTATCGTCGCCAATAAAGGTTTCTATTACAGACCCCACTTGATTAAAGGTATTGGTGCGCAAAAAATTGCCAAGAAGGAATTCACGGAAAAAATCAGTGCCGGTGTCGATGAAAGATATTATCCTGTTGTTATTCAAGGGATGAGTGATGCTGTCAATACACCGGAGGGTACTGCATGGGCGAATCGCATTCCCGGCATTGAAATGTGTGGAAAAACAGGTACAGCACAGAATCCACATGGTGAGAACCATGCCGTTTTCTTTGCTTTTGCACCCAGAGAAAATCCCAAAATTGCCATTGCTGTTTTTGTTGAAAATGCAGGTTACGGGGGAACTTGGGCTGGACCTATCGCGAGTATGATGGTCGAAAAATACCTCAAAGATACCATAACTGCACCAAAGTATATTCAGGACCGCATCTATAAAGCAAGTTTTCTTCCTGCACCTAAAAAAGTTGTGGATCCAAAAGTTAAAGATGTAAAAAAGACAGATTCAGTCAAATCGAAAACTGATACTATAAAATCAAAACGTCAACTTGCAGTATTAACGAAGCCAAAGGAAACAATTGTTCACCATAGCGAGATAAAGAGAAGATATGAATAATCAAAAAACTAGTTTCTTTGGAAAGATAGACTGGCTAACCATAACTCTTTGGCTGGCGCTATGCTTAATTGGCTTATTCAATATTCGTGCAGCTGTATTCAATCCTGAATTACCCAATTTCTTTACTTTAGGGACCAATTATGGAAAACAGTCTTTATATCTTGTTTCTGCGATTATCTTGGGTGTATCCATTCTGATCATCGACGCCAAGTTTTTCAGTTCAGCTTCGCCTATATTTTATGGTATAACAGCCGTTCTTCTTGTCATTGTCTTGGTTGTGGGACGAAATGTCGGTGGAAATCAGGCTTGGATTGACTTAGGCTTTTTCCGTTTACAGCCTTCGGAATTTGCTAAGCTTTCGACCTGTCTGCTTTTGGCTAACTTTTTAAGTTCTCAAAGTAATAAAGCTCCCACCATGCAAACTCTGGCAATGGGAGCCGGTATTGTCTTGTTTCCAGTGTTTTTGGTTATGTTACAACCCGATACGGGATCTGCACTTGCATTCTTTTCGTTGGTTTTTGTCTTCTACCGAGAAGGCTATGTGAATAATGAGTTACTGATATTTGGTGGTCTTTGTATTTTACTTTTTGTCCTTTCTTTATTGGTCAACCCATGGATACTTATCTTGGTTTTAGCTCTTCTCATCGGCCTTGTAATGTGGAACTACCGGAAAAGAAGGAAATATATTATTAATCTCAGTATATTTTTTGCAGCTTGCGCGGTATTTATTCTTTGCGTGGATTTGGTGTATGAACATGTGCTACAGCCCCATCAACGTGACCGTATTGATATTATTCTGGGCAAAATGGAAGACCCTAAAGGAAAGGGGTATAATTTAAATCAGTCCAAAATTGCAATTGGGTCGGGGCAACTTTTTGGAAAAGGCTACCTACAGGGAACTCAGACGAAGTATAACTTTGTGCCCGAACAAAGTACCGATTTTATTTTCTGTACAGTTGGGGAAGAATGGGGATTTGTTGGTTCAGTTATTTTATTGCTCATCTACCTCACCTTACTGCTACGTATTATTCATATAGCTGAACGACAGCGTTCAGCTTTTGCCAGGATATATGCATATGGTGTAGCGTCCATCCTCTTTTTTCACTTATTTATCAATATCGGCATGACAATAGGTATTGTTCCCGTCATTGGGATTCCACTGCCCTTTATCAGTTATGGAGGCTCGTCCTTATGGAGCTTCACCATTTTGCTGTTCATCATGCTTAAATTTGATTCCAATAGAAAAGGAGTTGTCTAAAAACAACTCCTTTTCTATTTTTTCTCTTATCTAGTTCCACGCACTTCTTTTAAAGCATTAACTAGGAAAAATTGAAATTTCCCCTGTATGTTGCCCCTCTTGTACCCCCTTAAATCCGTTCCAACACAAGCTGAATCGCCTTGTCAACAACATCTTCGGGAAGGGAAGAGAACCGGCCATCTACTCTACTTGCCAAGATTGCATTGATGGATAAAGCCTGATGTCCAAACATCTTAGCTAATGCATAAATACCGGCCGTCTCCATCTCCAGGTTTGTAAAACGATGCTTTTCATAGCGAAAAGAATTGACCAAGCCTATAAAATTGGGAATTGTATTCTTTGATCGGACACATCGCCCCTGAGGAGCATAAAATCCCGGTGCAGTCAACGTAATTCCTTTAGCTAGATCAAAGGCGATTCGATCCAAAAGGCTGTCACTAGCCTTAGCAACGTAAGGCTGTAAGTTTAATACTGAAAAATAGACACCTAATTCTCGCTGAAGCACCTGTTCCTCTTCCTCTTTAGTTCCCTGATAATAGTTCATCAATGTATCAAGCCCCACTCCGTAAGCAGACGCTAGGATAGTTCCCATTTCAACATCTTGCTGAACAGCTCCAGAAGTGCCAATTCGAACGATATCCAATGAAGTCAGTGTAGACTTAACAGTTCTGCTTGCAAAATCAATATTGACCAGCGCATCGAGTTCATTAAATACAATATCAATATTATCGGTACCGATACCCGTTGAAATGACGGTTAACCGTTTATTTCCCAAGTAGCCGGTATGTGTAATAAATTCGCGTTTTCCTTTCTTGAGTTCAATACGGTCGAAGTATTTTGACACCTTCGCGACACGGTCTGGATCGCCGACCGTAATTATTGTATCTGCCAGATCCTCTGGCAATAAGTTCAGATGGTATATACTGCCATCTGCGTTCAAAATCAATTCCGATTCGTTAATCATATTGTATATAAATAAGTTAACTGACAACCTTCTATTTTGGAAAACCGATCCACAATTCGATTGACTTGCATTTTTCGGATTTCAAATTCCAAATAACACTGGTTATCAAATTCCTGCTTTTCAACCTCCACACCTTCTTCCTTAATTATCCGCATCACATCATTCATATGAAGATAATCGAAGGTAATGCCATAATGGTCATTAACTGTCCGTTCAATAACTTCTGCTTGTGTGAGGGCATCTTGGGTAGCCGATTTGTAGGCATTAATCAAACCAGGGACACCCAATAATGTCCCGCCGAAGTATCGAACAACAATCACGATAATGTTGGTGACATCCATAGACAAGAGCACGTTCAAAATAGGACGGCCTGCTGTTCCCGAAGGTTCGCCATCATCATTGACACGAAAAACCGCACGATCAGGCGTCAGACGATATGCCCAGCAATGATGCCTCGCTTTTGGATGAATGGCTTTCACTTCTAAAATCAGATCTTTCAATTGATCTTCGGATTTAAAAGGAAAGGCATAGGCGATAAATTTACTTCCTTTATCCCTAAAAATTCCTTCATATTTAGCATCAATAGTCCGATACGTATCTTCAAATAAACTCATAGATAAGCGATGATTAAAACTGAAACAATAGAAAGTGCTATACCAAGATAATTCCACAGCGATAGCCTTTCTTTAAAAAACAACACGCCAATCAAAGCACCCAGAGAAATCACACCGATATTCATACCGGTAAACACAACAGAAGGGTTTTCTGGCAAGGCCCGATGTGCTTGCATATAGAATAGAATATTGCAAAAATTAAATGCTCCCAAAACCAGTCCATATCCCACAGCCTGCCTTGAAAAACGTTGCTTTTCCACAAAAAGGAAATAGAGCAACATTAACATAGCAATAAACATCGCCATTACAAAGATAATAAACATGGAACTTATATAGGGTATATTGACATGCAGGGCGACTTGTTTAAAAAGAATATCAATGATACCCATACCGATAAATACCAACAAGGGATAAAGTGCTTTATAACGGCTATCCGTCGCCAATCTACTATTCTTATTTTTCTGCCAGCCAATAGAACACAAAATTGCCAATAAACCAATAGCTATTCCCTGCATTTTATGGCCTTCCATTTTTTCGTGAAATAAGAAAAAAGAAGCCAGCAGTGGTATAAATAAAGACAAGCGCTGTGCGACTTCCGTCTTGACCAAACCACTATAGCGAATGGACAAAGCGATAAAAACAAACATTCCCGGGAGCAGTATCGCGAGGGTTGAATACAGTGTAATCGGCATAGCATCCCATACCAACGATTTTAAATCAGGTTGCAAGACAAAATAAGTCAATGCAACAGCAGTGGGGTAATTCCAAACAATAACTTGTTTTGTTTCAACTCCATTTTGTTTAGCCAATTTCAATAGCACCGCTACGGTCACACTACAGATAACGCTTAATAAGACGAAAATCATTATTCAAAATCCATTTATTTCCAGAGTCCACGTTTTTCCCGGCGGGCCTGGCGTTCCAATTTCACAAATAAATCCGCATACTGCACATTCGGTGCTAAGGTATAGGATACCGCATACCCCTGCTCAACCAAATCCAGATTGACAAATTTTTTCCCAAGATACACATAAGCAAGAAGTCTTCCATACCGATCACGTTTTCCCACATCAAATACCAACTTAACATGTTTTCCACTCAACATCGAAGTTAAGTATTGTTTTGCCTCCTGGCCGTAATAACCTATTTCCTTACGCGCTGTTCTTCTTGTCTCGGGCGCATCTACTCCTATTAATCTGACTTTTTCTCCTTTTGAGGTGCCATTTTCAATCACAAAGGTATCCCCGTCAATCACACGTTTTATCTTTGCTTCTTTTTCCTCCCCCCTAAAGGTGAAACCCATTAATATTAAACAAATAAAACTAGCACCCACATAAAAATTAACTCGCTTTAGCATAAAATCCAGAATTTGCTCAAAGGTAGTAAATTACTTTTTTAAGAAAACAGCTAAAAAATCAGTAAATATTAACACTAAAAACATATATATTTAACATAAAAAAAACTATAAAAACACCCTAATTTTAATGATATAAAATCAATAAAATTGAAGCATTTCCACCAAATAAAAAGACATATACAAATAGCTAAAACACTAAATAAAAAGCATATAATAAATAAAAAGCTCTAAAATCTGCAAAAAAACACATTAAAAATAAGTAAAAAAAACACAAAAAAAATACATTAAAAAACAAGAAAATAAATACACTATTTTCAATAAAAAAATATTTTTTTTCTTTGATATTTGAAAAACATTCGTACATTTGAGATGTCAAATAACAACAGGATGAACAGAACATATACATATTTCTATTTTAACTTCTTTTATTTTAAAAATAAGAGCCGGGATTAGATTGTGTATAAATCATAAAAATACAAACAAGAAGAGTCCCGGTTTAAATGATCGGGACTCTTCTTGTTTTAGGGACAAAATAGCGAACACAAAACAATGAGTTTAAAAATTGCAATACAAGGAGCTAAGGCTTCATTTCATGAAGAAGCTGCATTTAAATTTTTCGGCAGAGAAGTTGAAATTGTAGAATGTGATTCTTTTAAGCGGACTTGTGAATTACTCAAGCAAAGAAAAGTGGACTATATCGTGATGGCGATCGAAAATTCCATTGCTGGAAGCTTATTACCGAACTATAATTTGCTAAGAGATTACAAGTTTCATATCACCGGCGAAGTATACCTAAATATTCAACAGAATCTCATGGTATTACCTGGTGTTAAATTAGAAGATATTAAGCATATCGAATCACACCCCATTGCCATTCGCCAATGTGAGGAATTTCTTTCGGAACTAGAAGGAGTACGTATTACCGAGGGATCTGATACTGCGGCAACTGCAAAAATGATTGCTGAGCGCAAATTAACAGACACTGCTGCAATTGCAGGTACACTGGCAGCTGAGATTTACGGCCTTGAAATCCTAGAGAAGAGAATCGAAACCAATAAAAAGAACGCCACACGCTTTCTGATATTATCCAATGAGGTGGTAGAACATAAAAACGCAAATAAAGCGTCATTATCTTTCCAAACAGGAAATACAGTGGGATCGTTGGCCACCATTTTACAATGTTTCGCTGAGCAGAATATTAATCTGAGCAAAATTCAGTCTATGCCGGTTATTGGAAAACGCAATGAATATGACTTTTTCGTTGACGTAGAATGGAAAAAACAGACTGATTACGAAGCAGCGATCCGGAAGGTTCTCAAACATAGTATTAATTTCAATATTATGGGCGAATATGTCAAAAACGAGAAATTATAATTAACAATAGCATATACAACATAAAATAGATAATCAAACTTAACATGAAAAATACATTAGACATCACTCCTTTAAAATCTTGGTTGGACACAGGAGACAAACCTTTAATCATTGCAGGTCCTTGTAGTGCAGAGACAGAAGAACAGTTGGTTTCAACAGCGCATTTATTGGCAAACACGGGAAAAGTAAACATTTTACGTGCTGGCATCTGGAAGCCTCGTACTCGTCCGGGAGAATTTGAAGGTATCGGTTCAATTGGATTGGAATGGTTAAAAAGAGCAAAAGAGGAAACAGGTCTTTTAACGGCTACTGAAGTTGCTACGGCAAAACACGTAGAAGAAGCGTTAGCTGCCGGTGTAGATGTTTTATGGGTAGGCGCACGTTCAACAGCTAATCCATTTACTGTACAGGAAATTGCAGATGCTCTACAAGGCGTTGATATTCCAGTATTTGTTAAAAACCCAGTAAACCCGGATTTATCGTTGTGGATTGGTGCATTGGAACGTATCAACCGTGCCGGTATCAAAAAATTAGGTGCCATTCATAGAGGATTCTCTTCTTACGAAAAAACAGCATTCCGTAATGAACCGATGTGGGATTTAGCAATTCAGTTAAAAACTGCTTGTCCTAATTTGCCTATCATCAATGACCCAAGTCATATCTGTGGTAACCGTGAGCTATTGCCATATATTGCTCAAAAAGCAATGGATATGGATATGCAAGGATTGATCATTGAGTCACATATTGATCCATCTGTTGCTTGGACTGATGCAAAACAACAAGTGACACCAGCTGCATTGGCAGAATTGATCGATCATTTGACATTACGCAAGGCTGCATCAGACAACCCTTCATTCGAAGATAAATTAGCTGAACTACGTAGCAACATCGATAAATTAGATGATCTGATCATCCAAAAAATTGGTGAACGCATGAAAATCGCGGAGAAAATCGGAGAATACAAACGCGATAACAATGTGACGATTTTACAAGTTAACCGTTGGGATGAGATTGTTCAAAAACGTACAAAATTAGCAGAAGCGCTTTCGTTAGGAAGTGAATTTGCGACAAAATTCCTCGAATTAATTCACAACGAATCTATCCGCAAACAAAATGCGGTTATGAATACTCAAGAGCAACCAACAGCAGAAGCATAATGAATCAACAAGTCATCACGCTGACGCATCCTTCAAAAAAGATACAGGGCACGGTACAACTCACAGGTTCAAAATCTGAGAGCAACCGTGCTCTCATCATCCAATCGCTGAGCAAAGGACAAGTTGAAATTGCTAACCTGTCTGAGGCCGCAGATACGGTTACACTAAACCGGGTATTGCAAATCGCATCAGACCCTCAACCAGGTTTTAACACGATTGATATTGGCCCTGCCGGGACAGCAATGCGTTTCTTAACAGCTTACCTCAACCTTGTTAAAGGAAATTTTATCCTTACGGGAACGGAACGTATGCAACAGCGTCCTATTGGTATATTGGTCGATGCCATGAAAGAAATTGGCGCCGAAATTCACTATGAAAATAAGGTAGGCTACCCTCCTTTAAAGATCGAGGGTGGGTTATTTCAAGGAAAAGACCGTGTCAAGATTAAGGGAAATATCAGCAGCCAATATATATCAGCCCTCTTATTAATTGCTCCGGCCTTAAAAAAGGGACTGACTTTAGAAATTGAAGGTGAATTAACCTCTAGGCCTTATGTATCCATGACTTTGGATATGCTTAAAAGCGTAGGGATTCAACATGAATGGACAGACAATGCAATTAAAATTGATCCGCAGGTGTTTGACAAGCAAACAATATATGTTGAACCAGATTGGAGCGCTGCTTCGTATTGGTACGCGATCGTCGCACTGGCAGATGGAAATGCATCGATAGTATTACCAGGGTTAAAACAGAACAGTTTACAGGGCGATATTGCAATTACAAGCATTATGGAGCATTTCGGTGTACAATCGAGCTTTGAGTCCGACGGATTACATCTAAACAAAAGGGAGATCGATTCGGACAAAACCTTGTTCGACTTTAAGGAATGTCCTGATCTCGCGCAAACCGTAGTGGTTGTAGCTGCTGCATTAAGACGTGATGTTTCCTTTACTGGACTAGAAACCTTAAAAATAAAGGAGACTGACCGTATTGCTGCTTTACAGACCGAAATCGCAAAATTTGGGGCTGAACTGATCGAGGACGGCAGTACCTATCACCTGAAAACAGCACAAGTATATCAACCTGAACAGGTAACCTTTGATACTTACGAGGATCACCGCATGGCTATGGCATTCGCACCTTTGGCATTAGTTTTTGACAAAATCAAGATTGCTGAACCTCAAGTTGTAGAAAAATCATATCCTGATTTTTGGAACCATTTGCAGGCGCAAGCTTTTGTAATAGACTAACATATTAAAACAGGGATTAAATCAACATTAATCCCTGTTTTCACCTATTATCTCCCAAGCAGGCTTTTAGCCTGGGACAAAATAATTGTAATGCAATCAGTAAGACCTTGTGTGCGTGACAGATCCATAAATTTGTGTTCCGTCTATCGCTTTACAATTGCATATAAAGGCAAATTTATCTAAGTTTATTGAAATTTAATTTTTATGGCAGGAAATTCATTTGGCGATTTATTCAGAATCAGCACTTTTGGCGAATCACACGGCAAAGCTATAGGTGTAATTATTGATGGTTGCCCTTCAAATATAACAATAGACGAGGATTTTATCCAGTCTGAGCTCGACAAACGAAAACCAGGTCAATCCAAAATTACGACGCAAAGGAAAGAGAGCGATACAGCTCAGATATTATCCGGTGTATTCGAAGGAAAATCAACAGGAACACCAATTGCGATTTTCATTCCAAATGAAGACCAGCGTTCGAAAGATTACACACACATCAAAGATATCTTCAGACCTTCTCATGCTGATTTCACCTATCAAATGAAATATGGTATCCGTGACTATCGAGGTGGAGGACGCTCTTCTGCAAGGGAAACTGCAGCCCGCGTTGCTGCTGGTGCTGTAGCGAAGAGCTTTCTGAAACAATTTGGCATAGAAATCTTTGCCCACGTTTCCGGAGTCGGTACTATTGAAGCTCCAAATGTGGACACAAAAGATCTAAAAGCCCTTCTTGATTTACGGGAATCTAATATCGCACGTTGTGCGGATCCAGCAACAGCGAATGAGATGGTTGAATTTATCGACTCTGTCAGAAAAGCTGGTGATACTGTTGGTGGACGTATATCCGCTGTCATCAGACATGTCCCTGTTGGATTGGGCGAACCCGTCTTTGATAAGCTACATGCAGATCTTGCCAAGGCGATGATGAGCATCAATGCCGTACATGGTTTTGAATATGGTTCAGGTTTTGCTGGGTCGGAGTTGCGAGGTTCCGAACATAATGATATATTTGTAGCAGATGACCATGATTTAAATCGAGTGCACACACATACCAACTTCTCTGGAGGTATTCAGGGTGGGATTTCAAATGGTATGGATATTACGTTCAAAGTAGCATTTAAGCCTGTTGCCACTATCATGAGAGATCAAGAGACGGTGGATGTCCATGGCAACCCTGCTATTGCAAGTGGCAAGGGAAGACATGACCCTTGCGTTGTTTCGAGAGCAGTAATTATTGTGGAAGCTATGGCTGCACTTGTAATCGCGGATCATCTACTTAAAAATCAAAGTTACAAACATGCTGCAAGATAATTATGTCGTAGGTGTTGATATTGGAGGCACACATATTTCTGCCTGTATCATTGACACAAAACAATGGAATATATACTTAGAAAACGTGGCCAGAAACCACGTTTTTTCTCAAGGAGATGCTAAAACGATTTTACACACCTGGGCATCAACTATACAGGATATCATAAGCACTTCCCCTACCCCAATTCAGTTCATTGGCATTGCCATGCCGGGACCATTCGACTACGAAAATGGAATATCTAAGATACAGGGACAAAGTAAGTATGATGATCTTTACAACAAGGATATCAAAAGTCTTTTAGCCGAAGAATTAGGGCTTTCTCCTCAATCTATTCACTTTATCAATGATGCTGCCGCCTTCCTACAGGGTGAAATATTCGTACAGAACTTGCAAACAAACAATCGGATATTAGGCATTACCCTTGGAACTGGACTTGGATCTGCTGTATGGAATAAAGGTGAGAAGGCTTTTGACGCGGCCCTATGGAATAGTCCCTATGAAGATTGTATTTACGAAGAATTTCTTGTCACGCGGTGGTTCGTAAAACGATTCAAGGAAGTAGCAGGAAAAGATGTTACGGGACTTAAAGAAATTTTAGATAATTATAGGGAAACTGCGGAGTTTCAAATCATCAAAGATGAATATGCTAAACATCTATTTGATTTTATGCAGTTTTTCGCCGAGAAACATTCATCTGAAATATTTATTGTAGGTGGTAATATTGCAAAAGCCTTACCTATTTTCATCGCGGACCAAAAAGAATTTGAAAGATTTCAAATTTACACCGCGATACTTGGAGAGAAAGCAGCAATGATTGGGGCCGCAAGTATATTCAGCTAAGAAAAGATATCAATCCAACGCTTAGCATATTTGCATTGGTCATTCAGGGAAATACCCATCTATTAAAACATAGATGGGTATTTTTCTGGATTAGCTTCATGCATAATTGCATAAACTGTCTCAACAACATCGTCGGAGGATGGCTTGGAGAAATAGTCTCCATCTGAACCATATGGCGGGCGATGTGCCTTTGCAGTTAGTGTCCGTGGTTGACTATCCAACAAATAGTAGCCATTTTGCTTCTCTAATATCTCTTGTAAGATAAAGGCAGAAGCTCCACCAGGGACATCCTCATCCACAATTAATAGTTTATTTGTTTTTTTCAAAGACTCCGCACAAAGTTTTCCTTTGTCAAAAGGTTGTAATGTTTGTGCATCAATTATTTCAATAAATATTCCTAAGCGCTCCAATTCAACGGCAGCTTCCTCAACGACACGTAAAGTTGAGCCGTAGGATACCACAGTAATATCCTCCCCCTCTTTCACGCATTCAGCATAACCGATTGGCACTGTAAATTCACCGACGTTTTCTGGTAAGCGTTCCTTCAGACGATAACCATTCAGACATTCAATAACAATCGCTGGCTCATCCGAACGGAACAAAGTATTGTACATTCCAGCGGCCTGCGTCATGTTACGGGGCACACATACATGTAGACCTCTCAAGGATCCCAAAATTACCGACATAGGCGATCCCGAATGCCATATACCCTCCAATCGATGGCCGCGCGTACGAATAATTACGGGTGCTTTCTGACCGGCAAAAGTACGATAACTTAAGCTGGCCAAATCATCACTAGCTACCGTAATACCGTATATCAGATAATCTAGATATTGGATCTCAGCAATTGGACGAAGTCCACGGATTGCCAGACCAATTCCTTTTCCTATAATTGAATTTTCCCGAATTCCTGTATCAAATACTCGGTGCGCTCCAAGCTTCTCCTGTAACCCTGCAAAACCTTGATTCACATCCCCAATCTTACCAACATCTTCTCCAAATGCCAATAGTCTTTCGTCACGTCTAAAGTTCTCTTCAAAACATAGGTTCAAGACCTCACGCCCATCGACTACTTTAGCTTCTTCGCTGTAAGTTGCGGGTACGACTGCAACACGCTCAGGGGAATCTATGCCATCTGTAAATAACTTTGAGTTATAGCGTCTCTCATTAAGTTCTTGCTTCTCTTTGTACCAATTTAATAATTGCTGGCGTCCTTCACTATCCTGCCCTTTAAGCTCGTGCAATACCTTACGAACCTGTGCGTATACCTCTTTCAAAGAAGGCTCTACCATAGACTGTAATTTCTTGGAAGCAAAATCAGCCCGTTCATTTGGGATGCGCTGAAGTAAATCTATTGCTTCCTTAGCTTCGATGCTTAAAGTTTTGATATAATCGGCCCAAGCTCTCTTTTGTTCTTGACGGACATGGTCTTTAGCATATTGATCTAATTGATCCAATTCCTCTACGGTAGCGATACCAGAGCTTAAGATCCATTCTTTCATTTTTGCCAGACAGTCAAAATCAGTCTCCCATTGCAGTCTTTCCTGCGATTTATACCGTTCATGTGATCCAGATGAAGAATGCCCCTGCGGCTGTGTCAATTCGGTCACGTGGATCAAACATGGGATATGTTTTTCGCGGGCAATATGGGCAGCCTGTTCATACGTTTCACACAAACCCGCATAATCCCATCCTCTTACTTTGAAAATTTCAATTCCATTCGTCAGTTCCTCCTTCTGAAAACCTTTAAGGACTTCTGAAATATCCCCTTTCGTTGTCTGAATTTCATTAGGTACAGATATCCCATATCCATCATCCCAAATAGAGATAACTGTCGGAATCTGATGAACTCCTACAGCATTGATAACTTCAAAAAATACTCCTTCAGAAGTAGCAGCGTTTCCAATAGTGCAGAATGCAACTTCATTCCCTTTATTTGAAAAATAAGATAGGTAGTCTAAATTTCTATTCTGTTTATATAATTTGGAGGCCAGACCTAAGCCCAGCAATCTCGCCATTTGACCACCCGTTGTCGAAATATCTGAAAATGAGTTTTTTCGTACAGTTTGATCCAACCAGATACCCTGATCGTCTAAAACGCGCGTCGAAAAATGGCAATTCATTTGCCTTCCTGCAGAGGAAGGATCGGCTTCAACCTCAGGATGGGCATATAATTGAGAGAAAAAATGGTAGACATCACTGATGCCAGAAGCAAATATAAATGTTTGGTCACGGTAATATCCCGACCGCCAGTCTCCGTTTTTGAAAACTTTAGCCATCGCGATTTGTGCCAATTCTTTTCCATCGCCAAAAATACCAAACTTAGCCTTACCTGTAAGCACTTCTTTACGTCCCAATAAACTCACGTAACGACTTTCTAAGGCAGTTCGATAATCATTCACAATAATCTTTTTGAACTCTTCAAAGCTCAAAGTGGAAATAGATTCATTGTTTTGGTCAAATGCAGTATCAAACATATTCTTTTTTGTTTCAACAAATTTAACAAAAATATTATTCTATATAATTGGTGTTTATCAAATAAATTGACAATCAATAGTTCATATTTGAAATAGAATATTCTAATTTCTCAAATTAGTACTTTTTGACAAAAAATCCTAATTTTCATGGATTTTTAATTCAATAACTGTGCGAAACCCGCTTTGTAATTTTTAATTTTTATTTTTGAATTTTATAGTCATTATTTTGAATTTTTCAACACTAAAACTCGATAAACTCCTTGCCGCTAATCTTGAAAAACAGAAGCTTTCTTCGCTTACAGCTGTTCAAGAAAGAGCTATCCCAGCCATTTTAGAAGGTAGAGACTGTTTAGCGATAGCCCCAACAGGAACGGGAAAAACTGAGGCTTTTGCCATCCCTATTATTCAACGTTTACGAACTAAAGCTACCCCTTACCGTCTATCAGTCCTTGTACTCCTTCCGACGCGGGAACTTTGTATACAAACCAAACAGCGAATAACGCATCTTATCGATGGTATGAATTTGACTATCGCCAGCTTCTATGGCGGGGGAACTTATGAAAGTCAATTGGATGTTTATCCTCAAGCGCAAATGATCCTTGCTACACCGGGACGTTTGCTCGATTTTATTGAACAAGGACTTATTGATTTAAAGACGATAGATACATTGGTGATCGATGAATTCGATCAATTATTAGATCTTGGCTTCTCCATGGAGATCAACAAAATCATCAATGCGTTACCAGCAGAACGACAAACTATTTTTAGTTCGGCAACGAAAACCAGCGAAATCGAAAAAATTGTCCGAAAAAGATTAAACACCCCTGTCGAGATCATCATAGATGCAGCGGCAAAAAAAGGGCAAATAGAGGAATGCGTATTATATGTTGATAAAAATGATAAAAAGAGTCTATTGCGTCATATCCTTGAAAATAGGGTCTCACAACAAGTCATCGTTTTTACGCGGACCGTCCATGCTGTTGAGCGGATCGAAACAGATTTAAACCGAAATGGCATTTCTTGCTCGGCTTTATATGGAGATAAATCCCAGCAACAACGAGAGGAGATCATTGATAAGTTTAGACAAAAGGAAGTACGTGTTTTGATCGCTACAGACCTCTTGGCCCGTGGAGTAGATTTTCCAGACTTAGAAGCGATCATAAACTACGAAGTTCCAGATTCTCCGGAACTATACACCCATCGGATCGGTCGGACAGGGCGTTCGGAGGCCGACGGAAAAGCCTTTACTTTTTGCGACGCAGAAGACAATGAAAAGTGGATCAAATTGCAGCTAGCGTTAAAACGGCAGATCAGAATAGATGACCAACATCCTTATTTACTGAGCTGGGAAAAAATGCTTTCTAGTAGCCAAAACAATCAACGAAAAGGTTCGCCAAAATCGAGAAAACGTCGTTAATTAATAAATATTCTTTTACTTTTACCAGCAAATCATAAAATCACAATCCGAGATGAATACAATACATTTATTTGATGATAGCAATAACGCAAATGATAACCGGTTAGGAGACCTGGAAAAAACGATTATAATCAATGGTCTGATGGGGACTCCCTTCGAAGAGCGGGATGAGCAATGGCGTGATATATTTCTGGCTAATATTGCTGAATGCACCTTAAGACTGGCTGAGACAGAAGTTGTTGTTGGTCCGGATGGATTTCCTTATTTCCAACTCGAAAGTGTTCCGAAAGATCAGAATTTTCAGGCTTTTGTCATTAAAAACCGTCTAAAGGATTTTGTCTTGCCAAAGGGTTTTGGTATCGCTATCAATACACAAAATGAAAATCCAGATTGGGTATTCACCTACGGTGATTTAGTGAACTACTTTCTTAACGAAGAATTTTATACGGATGACAGCATCTTTTCAAAGAAAAATGAACAAACTATTATCGGTAAAGATGAAGAAATATTAGTAGGCCAGCCAGCCGAGGCTATTCTTCCGCAAGCAGTCCGTACACAATTACGCGAATTTTTGGATTATTATGGTGTGAAGAATGCAAAGATTATGCTTCTCGCCCGCAATTATAAGGATGAAGAAAATGCTTCACAAGATCTGGCCTTCAATATTGTTGCGAATCAATTCAGAACAGAAAAAGAATTTAAAAACATCATGGAGGCTATAGGTTGGTTTCTTCCTAGACATTATTCCTACATAGGATTGGATGAATTTGCGATAGACAATGGCTTTATGCCATTGTAAATAAAATAAAACTAAATATATACAAATATAATTAACTCATGTTTCCATTTAACGTAAGAGTATACGGAATATTGATCAATGAAAAACAAGAGGTATTGATCAGTGATGAAAGAACGGAAAATGTTTCATTTACTAAGTTCCCCGGTGGGGGACTAGAATATGGAGAAGGCTTATTGGATGCTTTGATCCGGGAGTATCAGGAAGAGTGTGATTTTGATATTGCTGTAGTTAAGCACATTTATACTACGGACTTTTACGAGAAATCAAGTTTTAATGATAGCCAAATCATATCTATTTACTATCAGGTTGAGAATACTTCACCTATTCAAATCAGAACAACAACCAAAGCTTTTGATTTCGATCCCCACCAGAAGCCCGAAGACAATAAACTTCAATCTTTTCGATGGGTGCCGATCGAGTCGGTTTTAACTAAAGATTTGACCTTCAAAACAGATCAAATCGCCTGGGAAGAATTCTTAAAAACAGTCAAATAATAATAATTTTTCAATTTTCATCATTTTTATTTGTATTTAAAAAATAAAGACATATCTTTACGTAAACCAATGGAAATACTTGATTTTTTTAAAGTATTGACCTTAATAATTACATTTTATTATTTATTTGGCATCTCGTATGTGACGGGCGATAAAAGTAGAGGAGCGTGGGATGAGACAGGTATTGGTTTATTGAATTTGTAAATTCCTAGTCCTATAGGTTTTTTAATAGTTAGTGTGATTTTATGGCGATACTCCCCGTATCGCCTTATTTATTTATCAACTATTTAAATGCCATATAGGAAGCAAAGCATAGATTTTTGTGTAAAACATCAACATTTTTAAAACCCACCTGCGTCAATAAATTGAGTTGATAGATTAAAGATCTTGGTGTATCCTCATGGGCTATATACGCAAAAACATGGTCACGATAGGCTTCATCCTTCAACTTCGTTAAATATTCCCCGTATTTTTCCTGATAGATCAACTTTTGAAGATGTTCATTATTTTGCTCAATTAAATCAAAAATCCACAAGCTCCCACCTATTCTCAATAAACGGAATAATTTCTTAAACGTACTTTCCCAATCGTCATCATCCCGCAGGTGATGCAAAACAGAAGTTGCGATAATAACATCAAACTTATTTTCCTCCAAAACGGCTTCCCGGAAGTCTCCCTTTATCAAATGAATTTGGCCATTGGTCAACGCCCCTACGCGTTCTTTTGCTCTATTCAACATAGGCTGGCTTAAATCCACTAGGCTAACATTTGGATTGGAATGCAATTTTTGCAGAAGCTTTACATCGTAATTCCCTGCTCCGCATCCGATATCCAGGATATGTTCTGCATCAGGATAAAGACTTGAAATGGCATCCGTGATCAGTTCCATGTTCCAGACCGCATCCAATGTAGTGGCTTGGCCTGTTTCTAAATTTGAAAACCGTTCTACATCATTGTCAAACCGTGTTTCAATCTCCTCTAGTGTCGCTTTGTTCATCTGTAAATTATTTATTCTTTAAAATTCAGATGGGTTGCCCCGTTCATCAGTTTCCTATGATGTCCGATCGAGGGCATTTCATCCATTAATTTTTAATAATTTAAAGGTAGGACTAACTGGAATTCATTAAAAATATTTATTTTGTCATCAATTCATACCAAAAAAGTATCGATGGAAATCCGACATCTCATTTATTTCAAAACAGTAGCCGAAGAGCTTCATTTTGGCCGAGCAGCAGAACGCCTATTTATGTCTCAGCCTCCATTAAGCCGACAGATTAAAGATCTGGAGGACGAATTAGGCGTCATTCTTTTCTTTCGGACCAACAAACGTGTCGAACTGACGGAAGCCGGTAAATACTTTTTGGAGGAGGTTGTTGAGATCCTGCAAAATATAGAGCACAGCAAAACAATCACCAAACAGATTCACAATAACATTTCAGGAGAATTCAAGCTGGGCTATATCAGTTCAACACCTAAAAAGATGCTTGCCAAGGTATTGAAGCAAATTCAACAGAAGTTTCCATACTTAAGAGTTAGCCTTTTTGAGACATCGACACAGAAACAAAAGCTGGCGTTGGAAAATGGAAAATTGGATCTGGGTATCATGCGTGCACCAATTTATTCGAACGAACTTCTTTCCTCCCCACTTTTCGAAGATCCCATGGTAATCGTAGGACATGCTCAGGTTGATTTTAATGCGATCAACTTCTTTAATGAAAGCTTTATTTCTTTCAACCAGAAATACGCGTCCGAATATCATCGTCTGGTTATTAACACCTGTAATCGCATGGGATTTGAACCTAAGATTGTTCATCAAAGCAATTCGATGTCTTCCATTCTCGAATTGGTATCACAAGGGCTAGGGCTTGCAGTTGTGCCCGCATCCACCATCAAACAATACCCGCACTTAAAACTAAAAATCAGGAAACTTGAAGATATGGATAGCAAAACAGAAGTTATCCTCGTTTCCAATATAAAAAGTAAAAACAGTGCTTTAGGCGAATTTATGGATTGTATCCAAAAAGAGTATCTCAAATTCAATGCCTCCTAAAAATGAACCTGTCGAGCCTGTCAACATAAAAAAACTGAGTGCGTATTTTGCGCACTCCGTTTTTTATATATTGGAGAAATAGTCTTATCTCTTCTCGAATTTATAAGCTAATGTCGCCATAAAACTACGTGGAGGAATTGGATTCACACTATAGTTTTCATGAATATAATAATTGAATGCATTGGTAATATTGGATAATTTCCCTAGAATGCTCCAATTTTTGTATGCATAGCCAGCCGAGAAGTCGATCGTTGTAAATGGACTGACGGAAATCAAACGATTTAAACCATCACGAACATTGATTTTACTGTTATTCCAGCCCGCATTACGACGGCCAGTATAGAAAGCAGAGAATCCCAATTTCAATCCTTTGGCGGTTCCATTTTGAATGGTATAAAATACAGTTCCATTAGCGGTATGTGCCGTAGTTCCCACCAAACGGGCATTTTCCTCATTTCCTGAAATTTCCGTCACTTTCGATTGCCCATTAACAATCGTGGTATAACTGGAAATCGGATTAGTTTCGGTATAACGCATATAATTGTAGGAATAACCCGCAATAATATTCAATCCCGGCAATAATGTTCCAGTAACATCTACTTCCAAACCATCCGAAGCCGTCTTTCCAGAAAACTCTTTCATATTTCCATCACTATTGCTTGATCCATCGGGCAATACCAATAATTGCTGAGCGAATTTATTATTGTTAATTCGATACCAAGCGACATTTGCTGATAAACGGCCATTAAAAAAGTCATTTTTTAGTCCTGCTTCATATTGATCGATTATTGATGGCGCTAGTGGCTGATAATTGACATCGTATCCAGAATTCGATGTAAAGTTATTGGCGTAGGTCACATAAACACTTGATGAAGGAATTGGCTGATAAATCAAGCCAAACTTAGGTGACCACGCTTTATCCACCTTAGCTCCGATCGGATTTTTTTGACCATCAAAATTTATAATTTCTTCCGACTGATTTGTCGCATAAGTATATTTTTGCGAATTCGGCGTACGCTGGTAGGTATAGCGAATACCAGCCAATACCTTAAACTTTTCGGTAACTTCAATTAAGTCTTGAAAAAATATACCATAACGGAATATATCTGTCGTTGTCTTGGTCAATAGATCTGCTTGTGGCATATCTGTTCGAAGCCCCTTGCCTGAAGCTAAATGCGCAGCAGTTTGCGAAGGGTTAAAGACATAAATTGAATCGTATACACCACCCACATTTTTAGAGGCATCAATTGTAAATGCATAAGCATTTCCATGTGACTGATCAGCATCAGCCCCTACTAAAATCTTATGCTTGATCGATCCGGTTTTCACAGCACCTGTTAGATTCAATTGCTGATTTGCTGTAAATTCATTTGATTTAGATCTGGTCAAGTTTCTAGGGGCAAGACCATTTTTATTGGCTTGGATCCGATCTGATCCATAATAATCACGATCGTATGTCTGATAACTTGCAATTGCATTTAGATTCCATGAATCATTAAATTTGTGATTCAAATTGATCTGCCCATTTGAGGTATTCGTTCTATTGAAAGCGAAAGGCACGTTCATAAATGTGTTCCTTCCAACTTCATTATTCAGCCTTCCGTCCACGGTACCCATTCCAAAATCTGGAGTGAAATCACTTTTCAAGTAATCAAATGTAAAGTTCAGATCTGTTTTATCTGATATTTTATATAAAACAGATGGGTTTACATATGTACGCTTTGATTTGACCTGATCCCTAAAGCTACCCGCTTTTTCATAAGTTCCTATGACACGGAACGCCACTTTATTGGAAATCGGTCCGTATACATCTACTGTTGGTTTATAAAAATCGTAACTCCCAACACGCATGGACGCTTCACCACCATAATAGAATTTCGGTTTCTTCGTCACTAAATTGACAACAGCCCCACCAGATACACCGCCATACAACAACGCTGAACTTCCTTTTAGAATCTCCACAGATTCCAAAGTACTAGCCTCGATCGAACCGCCATTGTTGGTTCGGGCACCGTTCTTAAAGATATTATTTCCTCCTAAGCTATATCCCCTAGCATAGAAGTTTTCATTTACACCACCACGGTTCGCTCCCATAGCAACGCCGTTTGCATTTTTAAGCGCATCACTCAGGCGATTCACCTGTTGATCTGCAATCACCTGTTCGTTTATAATTTGTACACTCTGCGGCAGATCTCGGTCAATAATGCCAGCTTTACCGACATTGACCGTTTTGCTATTATGCGAGTTGTAACCCACAACTTCTACTTGCTCCAATTGAGATTCGGAAATATCCAAGGAAACATTAATAGCGGTCGCTTTTCCATTTTTAACCTCAATAGTCCGCTCCTCAGCACCATTTCCGATGCTTTTGATCCGAATGGCATAGGTTCCATCTGGAAGATTAGAGAAATGAAAGCTGCCATCACCAGAAGTCGAAGTTGATCTACCTAAAGAAACTATTGTTACTGTAGCCGATTCAATCGGTGCACCATCTTTGGTTTTAACATGGCCATGTACCCCTTTACTTTGCGCCGATGCTTCCAAATGAATTGCTCCTACCAATCCTAGACTTAAAAGAAGTCCTAGAAAAGATCTTTTCATGTTAATAAATTGTGAGTTCGTAAAAATTATTTGTCGGCGCAAACATACGATATTATTTTATTGTTTAGAATAGTTTTAAATAAAAATAGTTTTATATACATAACTTGGTACCATAGCGTTATACCGGAGATAGGTTAATAAGGGACCTATTTCAATTATTGGCGTAGATTTTCTTACATTTATACCATAACTAACATTTCAACTAATCGATTTTATGAGAAAGCACCCTCTCCTACTCTTTTCCCTGATTTTCTTGTTATTTCCCAGCACCCTGTTTGGACAGCATACAGAAATCGACCGTGATTTAACAGAAATTATGCATCGGTATGATGCAATCGGGCTTAGCGTTGTCGTTGTTAAAAACAATAAAATTGAGTTTCACGAAAATTACGGCTACAAAAATTTGGAAGCGAAAACGGCTCTAGGGGATGAAGATCTTTTTAGGATTGCCTCTATTTCAAAGTCATTTACCGCAACATCATTTATGCAATTAATAGGGAATGGACGATGCAAGCTGGACGATGACTTTGGCGATTTAATAGGCTTTCCAATCAGAAACCCCAATTATCCAGACAAAAAAATCACACTTCGGATGGTCCTTTCCCATACCTCCAGTATTAATGATAAAAACGGTTATTTTAATCTTGATGTTATTAATCCGTCTAAAAATCCTGATTGGAAAGATTCCTATAATCGCTATGAACCGGGCGCACAATACCAGTATTGCAATCTCAATTTTAATATGGCCGGAGCTGTGCTTGAGAGACTGACCGCTAAACGCATTGACAGCTATATTGCTGGCAATATTCTCAAGCCGCTCAACCTATACGGAGGTTATTGCATTGACTCCTTAGACCAGACGAGACTTGTTCCTTTATATTCTTTTGATGATAAAGGAATGCCGCACGAAGAACCTACTGCTTATCATCCGCGCAGGGAAGAACTTAGCCACTATATTTTAGGTTACAGCACGCCCATATTATCTCCAACAGGCGGTATGAAAATCTCGGCGTTGGATTTGGCCAAATACATGATGATGCATATGAACTACGGTCATAGCCTGGGGAAAACCATCATCAATAAAAAATATGCGAAAATTATGCAAACAGCCGTGAATAGTGAATCAGGCTACGGCTTAGCCATTATGAACAACTCTAAAATCGTTCCTGGGGTTAAACTCACTGGGCATACAGGTTCGGCTTATGGTCTATATAGTGCAATGTTTTTCAACCCGAAGAAAAAATATGGCTTCATTGTCATAACAAATGGCTGCAATATTCCCGATAGTGATGACTTCAACCCCTTACTTAAGGACTGCCTAGGTGCTTTGTACAACGCTTATATCAAATAAGCATTGCAGATCGACTGGAAAATAACAAAATAGAAAAAGCTGCAGGTCGTGCAGCTTTTTCTATTTTGTTATTTTTCTTATTTCTTGTTTTCCACCCAATTTACAATAGCTGGATCTAGCGGATTGGTCGCTGACCGAAAACGGTGTACGAGTTTACCATTTTCATCAATCAGAAACTTTTCAAAGTTCCACTTGATCTCGCCTTTAAAATCTGGATTCTCCTGTGCGGTTAGATACTTAAATAAGGGTGAAATCTGATCTCCCTTTACATCGACCTTCTCAGCCATTAAAAAATCAACACCGTAATTTTGTTCACAAAACTCTTGAATCTGAGCATTTGAACCAGGCTCCTGCTGTCCGAAATTATTTGCAGGGAAGCCGATGATAACGAGTTTGTCACCAAAGGTTTTGTGCAATTCCTCCAGATCTTTATACTGTTTTGTGAATCCGCATTTAGAAGCTGTATTCACAATCAATATTTTCTTTCCCTTGAAGTCGGACATTTTCACTTCCTGGCCTTCAAGTGTTGTAAACTTAAAATCATAAAAATTGGGATTGCCAAATAACATTGACATATACACCATAATTGTTGCAATAATCATATTTAATTATTTTAAAGACTTAACAATGAATTACTCTCTCTTTCCAATACAGCATCAAACAACTCATTAATGGGAGATTTTAAAATTGTGCCTACCTTTATCTGATGCGCTTCACAGACTTCCCGTAAAATTAGATCAAAACTATAAGCAATAGAACCTACAAAGTGACATTCGTATTTATTATAATCCGGATACGTCAAAATCGAAGCTTGAACAAATTCTTCAAACCCGCTCTTCACTAAATCAATAATATAAGGATGCGTAATATTATCTGACATGAAAGGAGCAAAAGATGCTAAAAAAGCATTCGGTCGCTCTTTCTGATAAACATTTTTTATTACGATCTCCTTATTGATCCGATATTTCGTCGCAAATTTTTCGTTGAGATCCTTCGGCATCCGCCCATATAAGAAAAGTCTGACTAAATTCTTACCAAAATAAGCACCCGAACCTTCATCTCCCAATACATAGCCGTTTCCATTGTGTGAAGGCATTAGCTCCTCACCATCAAAGAAACTCAAATCAGACCCCGTCCCCATTGTCGCTACATAGCCTTTTTTATTACCACAGGTCGCTAAGGCACTCCCAAAAAGATCGTTCTCAACGGAAATGTAAGCATTTTCGAATAAAGGTGTCAATGCATTGGAAACCATCTCCCTACGATCAGGCGTGATACATCCCGCACCAAAAAAATACAATTCGGTAACTTCGTCAGCATAAGGAATAATTTCGGGTATCTCCTTAATGACACGTGTAATTTCCTTTTCATTGACAAAAAAAGGATTAAGTCCATTTGTACTGAATGAAATAGGCGCACTATCTGGCAATTCCAACTTCCAATCCGACTTTGAAGAGCCGCTATCAACAACTAAGATCATACAAATTCTTGATTATTTTCCCCCGATAAACTACTGTATCAAACTTAGCAAAAATTCTGATAAAAAACAGATTTTTTACGTCATCTCCAAGTCCAATTAAAACTAACATTCTACTCACTACAACAATAATGACAACCAATTCTAGCCCCAATTCTTCAATAAAAATATGTATATTGGAGGATACTATTAGCTGCCGTCGGTATCGTCCTTTTTCTTTGACACAACGTGTCCAATAGCAATCTTAATAGTAATTATAGAACCAATAATATATATTTTTTGTTTGGTTAAGCGTACGATACTTTTAATTTTGTAAGCTCATACTAAAATTCATCTTTCTATGGACAGTGACCATTTCAACATACCTGAAATACATTTTGAGGTATCATTTTCAGAAGTACAAGCTCATTACATTGAAGTAAAAATGAGCATCGGAAAGCTCAACCAGCCTTATGTCGATCTTAAAATGCCGGTCTGGTCCCCTGGATCCTATTTAATTCGTGAATACGCTAAAAACGTAGAACGGTTCCGATCACTTGACAAAACAGGAAATACAATTGCCTATCAGAAAATTTCAAAAAATACCTGGAGAATACCGACTGAATCATTGGACCAAATTGAAGTATTCTATACTGTATATGGTTTTGAAGTTTCGGTACGCACCAACTTTTTCGATAGTGATCGTGCCTTTATCGTTCCTACAGCGACATTTTTACATATTGATGGCCGTATCGACAATCCTTCTACGGTCAGCATACATCTAAAAGATACTTGGGCAAGTATATCAACCGGGCTCAAACAAATTGAAGCACATAAATTTTATGCAGCAAATTTTGATGTATTATACGATACACCCATTGAAGCGGGGAATCAAGATATTTGGAAATTTCAGGCCGCCGGTGTCGAACATGAATGCGCCATGGTCGGAGGTGGCAGCTATGATAAAGAACGCCTGACAAGAGATATCACACGTATCGTTGAAGAAGAAACCCGCATCTGGGGCTCCAACCCAAATGAACGATATGTCATTATTACACACAACTACCAATCTGGAGGTGGGGGACTAGAGCATCTAAATTCAACCGTATTGGGTGCCTCCAGAAATGCTTATTTAAATGAAACGAGCTACAAGAATTATTTAAGCCTCGTTGCACACGAGTATTTTCACCTCTGGAATGTGAAGCGTCTGCGTCCAAAAGCTTTGGGCCCTTTTAATTATGATGCCGAAAACTATACCACAGGGCTATGGATCATGGAGGGATTCACGTCGTATTACGATAATTTAATTATTAAACGTTGTGGATTCTACGACGAGAAAGAGTATCTCTCCTTACTAGCGAACGATTTCAATATCGTATTGAACCGTCCTGGACATACCATACAGTCCGCGGCTGCCTCAAGTTTCGATACCTGGATTAAATATTACAGACCTGATGAAAATTCGATGAATTCGGGGATTTCTTATTATAACAAAGGAGCCATGCTGACAGCATTGCTGGATATTAAAATTATAGCAGCCACGGAAGGTAAGATAAAATTGGATGACGTTATCCGTGAGGCATATGAGGAGTTTTTTCTAAAACTTGATCGTGGATTTGAAGAAAATGAATTTAGAAGCCTTGCCGAACGTATCGCAGGTACGTCGTTGGATGACATTTTTGACGCAGCTCATCAGGATGGAGAACTCGAATACAACGATTACTTCAATCTTGTTGGCTATGAAATTGTCGATACCAATGCCAATAATAACACGTTAACATTAGGAATCACGACCAACAAAGTAGACGGATTGATTTTGGTATCCACAGTAGAGAAAGATTCTGGGGCCTACGATGCTGGACTAAATGTGAAAGATGAATTGATTGCAATAAACAATAATAGACTCGACATTAAAGACAAAGAAATGGATTTCATTGTTCAACATGCCAAAGAGGGAGAAATTTTAAACTTCCTGGTTGCCCGCGATGGCTTGCTACGTGAGATCCTTGTTCAAATCAGAAAGAGCAATAAAAAGGTTTATGAAATTCGTCCGCTCAAAGAGCAAACCTTTCTTCAGGAATTGCTCGGTAAAATCTGGATGGCTTAACGCATAATATTATCACAAAAAGAATAGCGGGAGATCCCGCTATTCTTTTTGTGATAATATTCTTTTTTAGAATTTATACCTTACTGAAAAACCGATCGGATCAAACAATTTGATACTGGATTCGTTTAAAAAATCGAAATAGGGTTTTACATCCAATGAAATCTGAAATGGCGCTTGCGGAATATTATATTCAATACCAACGATACCGTCAATACTCAGATTAAGCTGTGAATCAAACGAATGCCGTTGGCCATCAATGATTTTGTCTTTCTCCTTATAAGAACCGATACTGCCACCAAAACCATAATACCAGTTAAACCCAGCAGTCAATGGTTTATAGATTTCATATAATCCCACAACGCGAAAACGACGAAAGTCAGAATTGCTTTGAATACTCATAATACCTTCTAAAGCATGATCCGAGTTAAGCGTATGACGATAAGTAATTCCCTGAGCAGACCCAAATCGTCCACCAATAGCACCTCTATTGTCCAATTGAGCCTGCGCTTTATTGGATAATGCACCAAACATCAGTATTCCACCGACAGCCAAAAATATTTTTTTCATAAAAATCGTACGCTTTTTTGCTTTACATTTTGCCAAACATAGATAAATTGCTTTTTATATGCAATATAATTGCACTTCATACCATACAATTTGCCTATGCTTTCCCTAACAAAGAATCTTTTTAGCAGGGAAAATATTGTTTACAGCTATAACGACACAATGTTTAATTTGTTATGGCATTAATACCGAATTATCCAACTTTATTTCTGATATTTTTTTTATATTTAAGACAATACAGCATGTAGTAGTAACCAAATAAACTCAAGCGATATGGGCAGAATTTTTGACTTTATAACCTTATATAAAGAAAAATACGCAAAGGACATTATGGTAGCGGGTCGAGATGGAAATGGCCAATGGAAAACTTATTCTACCGAAGAATATACAAACGCCATTGATTCCTTAAGTAGGGCTCTACTAAAGCTAGGTCTTAAGAAGGGTGACCGGGTCGGAATTATGTCGGGCAACAGGCCCGAATGGAATTTGGTCGATTTTGCCTGTAATCAGATAGGTCTCGCAACCGTGCCCCTCTATCCAACTTTATCAGCGCAGGATCTTTCATTTATTGTAAACGATTCCGATGTCAATGTCCTATTTGTCAGCAACAATGAATTGACGGGCCGCATTGAACAAGCAATCAAGGAACATGGTATTCACCCACAGTTGTATACATTTGATGCAATCGAAAATTATACACAACTAAAAACATTCATCGAAACCGCTAAAGATGACTCAACCGACCTCACCTCGCTTCGCGATGCCGTTACGGAAGATGATCTGTTAACCTTAATCTACACCTCCGGTACAACGGGGCGTCCCAAAGGCGTCTATCTATCGCACAAAAACGTGTACAGCAACGTCTTGGCCTGTAACCACCTGATCCGGTCAGATTTCAAAACGGCACTAAGCTTTCTTCCTTTATGCCATATTTTTGAACGCATGGTGGTCTACATGTACTATTCTAAAGGAATCCAGATCTATTTTTCGGAAACCTTAGACAATGTTGTTGCCGACATCAACGATGTCAAACCAGATGTATTCACCACAGTGCCACGTGTCCTGGAAAAAGTATACGACAAGATTATTGAAAAAGGAAAAGCTTTAACAGGGATAAAAAAGAAAATTTTCTTCTGGGCCGTTGATCTAGGATTGAAATTTCAAGAACCAGAGCATAATGGTCCGCTTTACAATATCAAACTTGCGATCGCTAGAAAACTGATATTTTCCAAATGGCAAGAAGCCCTTGGCGGAAATATTAAAATTATCGTGTCGGGTGGCGCAGCCCTTCAAGAACGTTTGGCGCGTGTATTCTGGGCTGCTGGACTTAAAGTGCTCGAAGGTTATGGATTAACTGAAACCTCCCCCGTAATTGCTGTAAACTCCTACTTACCCAATGGATTGAAATTTGGAACCGTAGGTAAACCACTCCAAAATTTGGACGTAAAAATTGCTTCAGATGGCGAGATCTTAGTTAAAGGTCCTAGTATCACCACAGGCTATTATAAAAATGAAGAAGCAACCAAAGAAGCTTTTGACGATAATGGATTTTTCAAGACAGGTGACATCGGAGAAATCACACCCGATGGTTTCCTAAAAATAACCGATCGAAAGAAGGAAATGTTCAAGACTGCAGGCGGTAAATATATCGCTCCGCAATCCATTGAAAATAAACTCATGGAGTCTACCTTAATCGGACAAGTAATGGTTTTTGGAGAAAACAGAAAATTTCCTGGTGCTCTAATCGTTCCTGCCTTTGATATCCTATCCAAATGGGCGAGCCAAAAGGGCATAGCCACTGGTTCAAATGAGGAAATCATTAAAAATCCAGAAGTAATCCAAAAATATCAAGAAGAAATTAACCGATTATCTACTAACTTTGGTCATTGGGAAATTGTCAAGAAATTTATTCTTCTTCCAAAGGAATGGACAATTAATGACGGTCAATTAACGCCAAAATTGAGTTTAAAACGAAAAATTATTTTAAAAGAGAACGAAGCTGCTATCGACAAATTGTATCAGGAACAAAACCAGGAATAGCAATTTGCACGATTATTGGAGCTGACCATCTTACTATGAAGCACGTAACACTGAGAGATTTATTTACGCTCGCATACTGGAAAAACATTTGGCATGTCCTAGTAGATGCATTTAATGGATTCAATGATGATAAGTGCATGAAGAAGAGTGCTTCATTGGCTTACTATACCGTCTTCTCAATCGGCCCACTTCTCATGATCGTGATTTGGTGTATCGGATTCTTCTATGGTGAACATCTGCAGAGTGGATCTTCAGCACAAGATCAGGTACTGGAGGAAGTCATGGTTCTTTTCGGACAGGACGTGACCACACAGATTCAGTCATATCTTCAAAAAATCACTTTCGAGAATAAATCTAATATGGGGATCACGATAGGTATCGTAACATTGATTCTGTCCTCCACAACCTTATTCGTTGACATACAGGATTCGATAAACAATATCTGGAAAGTAAAACCGAAACCAAAAAAGGGATGGCTAAAATTAATCATCAACAGACTGATTTCTTTTTCCATCGTGATCGCCCTTGGCTTTTTGCTAATTGCCTCACTGATGATCAATGGAGTTATCGTTGCAGTGACCAATTTAGTCATGACTTATTTTCCTTTTATCCCGATTGCACTCATTTCATGGGTGAATACTGGGATCACCTTTTCGGTAATTGTCATTTTATTTGGCTTTATCTTTTCCTTCCTTCCGGATGCTAAAGTAAAATTTAGAGACATGCTTGGCGGAGCCATATTTACGGGCTCACTTTTTATGTTGGGCAGGTACGGCATTTCGATCTATCTGAATCTTTCATCCACAGCGAGCTTTTATGGAGCCGCAGGGTCTATCATTGTGATGCTGTTATGGATCTACTATTCGGCTGCCATATTGTATTTCGGCGCAGAATTCACTAAGTTTTATGCGATTAAATTTGGTGCTGGCATTATTCCTTCAACATTTGCTGTAGCCGTTGAACAAACGGAAAAAGTTAAAAAAACAGGCAGTGATGCCGAAGCGCATGTTGGTGATACGATTCAGGTCCTAAAACAATAGTTTACTTTTTGTCTTTCTTTCCGCTGATCGAACCATCGATGCCAATGACGTCAATGACTCTGTCTCCAATTTGCGTGATATCGGATTTTAAGCCGACCATAACCGTAAAGATATTCACAGGAGTATCCTGTATTTTTCTGAAATTATGGAGGTATCCCAGCTCAATCCCTAAAAAGAAACCGTTAAATTTATAATCTGCACCAGCTCCTATTTTACTGGAGAAATTCAGGTGGTTTTTATTCTCCATCTTAATCAGTTTTTGATCCGCAAAAACATTTGCCCGTGGTTCACTGGTCAATCCTACACCAGGACCAACAAAACCATACACGTTCAACCTTCGCATCTGCTTCCTGATACCGCCCGAAAATGCAAAGGTATAGAAGTTCGTATTTGCATCCTCTATTCGATACTCAAAATTTGGATCGACCAACCGCTGCTTGTATTTGAATGATAGCGTATAAAGTGTAGGTGAAACAAAAAACATCGGATTCTTTAGGGAGATATCCAAACCAATACTGCCCGAAAACTTGGGGGAGAGGATCTCTTTCGTTTTCCCTATCGGAAATCCCATTCCGGTCGTACCCCAATAGTAAACTTTCCGGTAATGTATCGTATCCACACCGCCCTGAGCCCAAGCACAGGCCCATAAAGTAAAAAGAAAGATAAAAGTTAGAAAGAATTGTTTCATTTAAATGCGTTCAATATTGAATAACAACAATATTAAACGCATTTTGTTCAAAAAAATCTGTACAGTTACAGATAACTTTTTGATTGCGGCCCTTGATTGAACAATAAATCGATAATGCTTAAATCTGGGTAAAATCCATTTTTATCAGAAAACACCTGATAATATTCTTTTGGATGGTTCAATATACTTTCTTTCTTAGGATGGATGATCTCCCGATAATCAATACTATCGGTCGGAGCCGTAATATATTCTCCTGTAAAAGTTATCGCCCGTTTAAGTTTGACCGATTTTAGAATGAGTTCCAGTTGGGCAACATTAAAATCCACGAGGTAGTCAAATTTCTCCTCATAAAACCGTTTAAAATCATCTTCATAGTATTCAAAATAAGCTGAACTCCGATAAGCGGTCTGAATACTCAACCAGTGCAGACGTTGCCAATCAAACTCATAACTTATCCGGATATCTTTCATGGGAACACGATCTTTATTTCCATGCTGAATGGGGACGATCAAATCCTGCACACCATTAGCAGAAGCAATTCGTGCTCGCGTACGATAACTTTGCTTTTGAAAATGCTCATATTTCTCAATGACCAAAGGAAGATTATGCTCTTGTATCGTATGAAAATAAGATATCGGTGGAAGATAACATGCTGGAAGTAGTAACTGCGATTCCATAAAAACTGATGATTTTTGTTATAAGTGACGCAAAAATAACTTAAATTAAGGATATTTGTAAAGAACAACTGGGAATTTTAGCTATAGCATGAAACAAAAAGCGTTAAACGCATTAATCTATATCATCTCTCTTCTCCCCTATTGGTTTCTATATTTGATCTCCGATGGGCTTTACTATATACTCTACTATATTATTGGATATAGAAAGAATATTGTATTTCAGAACTTAAAAAATGCTTTTCCTGAAAAAACGGATAAAGAGCGACTTGTGATTGCCAAAAAGTTTTACCGTTTTTTTCCGGACCTACTCGTCGAGTCTATCAAATTGAAAACAATTACCGCCGAGGAAGTAAAGAAAAAAATAACGCTAGAAAATGAAGAGGAATTGACAAGGCATTTCGACGCTGGCAAAAACGTCATTGGGGTGACCTCCCATTATGCCAACTGGGAACTTGGTATTCACCGCTTGAGCTTAATTAGCAATTTCCCTACTTTGATTGTATACAAACCCTTAAATAACAAAGATATTGACACGGTTTACAATAACATGAGGGGACGATTTGGTGCCGAAATGGTACCGATGAAACAAATACTCCGTCATATTGTAAAATTAAAAGGGCAGCCCAGTATCAGTATACTCGTTGCCGATCAAACACCTTTATATTCCGATTCCGATTATTTTATTAATTGGTTAAATCAGGAAACATTGGTCTATACAGGAGCAGAAAGACTCTCTAGAATAAGTAAAGCGCCTGTGGTATTTTGTTCTATCGGCAGGAAGGAGAAAAGGGGACAATATTTCTGTAAATTCGTTACTTTAATAGAAGATCCAACAGATTTCGGAGAACACGAAATCACCGATTTACATAATCAATTTGCTGAACAGCTTATTCGTGAAAACCCAGAATATTGGCTTTGGTCACATAATCGCTGGAAAAGAAAACGTAGAAAATGAGTAATTTACCAAAAGTAGCTGTTGTTATCCTCAATTGGAATGGTCGATTTTTCCTGGAAAAATTCTTGCCATCTGTTTATAATAGTTCATATCCGAATATCGAATTTGTCATTGGAGACAATGCCTCTGATGATGATTCAATTTTATTTGTCAAACAATACTATCCAACAATTACTGTACTGGAGAATGACAAAAACTATGGCTTCGCGGGGGGCTATAACAAAATATTGCAACGCGTAGATGCGGATTACTATATACTGCTCAATTCGGATGTGGAAGTGAGCCAAAACTGGATTGAGCCAGTCATTGAATACCTGGAAAGAAATCCTACGTTAGCGGCCGCACAACCCAAAATACGCTCGTTCCATGACAAGCGAAAGTTTGAACATGCTGGAGCCGCCGGTGGTTATTTAGATTACTTTGGTTTTCCTTTCTGTAAAGGTCGAATGCTACATGAAGTAGAAGATGATACTGGACAGTACGATGAGGAATCGGAGATATTTTGGGCATCTGGGGCTGCGCTTTTTATTCGCGCAGAAGCCTGGAAAGAGGCCAATGGTCTTGACGAAGATTTCTTTGCCCACATGGAAGAAATCGATCTATGTTGGCGATTGAAAAGGATGGGCTACGGCATTGGTTATTGCCCTAGGTCTGTCGTTTACCACGTTGGAGGCGGAACACTCAATGCGAGCAATCCGAAAAAAACCTATCTTAATTTTAGGAATAATATGGTTATGCTGCAAAAAAACCTACCGTTAGGCAAAGCAATATGGATTATTTTCATCAGGCTTTGGTTCGATTTTGCTGCCCTTGCTAAGTTTCTGATCGACAGGAAACCCAAGGATGCCTGGGCAATCAGCCGTGCGCATCAGTATTTCTTCTTGAATATTTTCAAAAATGCTAAAAAACGAAAAAAATACAAGGCGAAAAAAAATGCAAAAGGGCAGTACAAAAAATCTATTATTATTGATTTCTATACGAATAACAAACATAAATTTTCACAGCTAAATCCAAAGGATTTCAAATAACCGCTTATTTCCCTAAAAGACAAAATGCAAAAAAATGCATTTTAAAAATAAAGCAGTCATTATGACAAGATTCTTTATTTATTTTATTTAAACGTACTTTTTATTTGTAATTTTGCAAAATGTTGGTGATGGATATTGAAAAAAAGATAAAAGACTTAACGGCAGAGCTCAACCAGTATAACTATCAATACTATGTATTGGCAAATAGTGTTATTTCGGACTACGACTTCGACCTTAAATTAAAGGAACTCGAAGCGCTGGAAGCTCAATATCCCGACTTTGCCGACCCCAACTCCCCTACACAGCGTGTTGGTGGAGATATTACCGCTCGATTTCAGACAGAAAAACACCGCTGGCCAATGTTATCATTGGGCAATACATATAGTCAGGAAGAATTAATTGACTTCGACCAGCGAATCCGCAAAATCATTGGCGATCAGTTCGAATATGTCTGTGAACTAAAGTTTGACGGTTTGTCAATCAGCTTAACTTATGAAAATGGCCGGCTAAGCAAAGCCGTCACCCGTGGCGATGGTACCCAAGGCGATATTGTCACCAACAACATTAAAACCATCCGATCTATTCCGATCAAACTCAAAGAAGGGGACTACCCTAATCAATTCGAAATACGAGGTGAAATATTCATGCATAAATCTGCTTTTCTCCGCCTGAATAAGGAACGCGAGAATAATGAGGAGCAAACTTATGCAAACCCAAGAAATTTCGCATCCGGAACGATCAAACTCCAAGATTCTGCTGAGGTTGCGAAACGACCATTGGACTGTTTTCTTTACTTTTTGTACTGCGACAACAGAACCAATCTGTTTCACGATCATTGGAATAGTTTGAATCATGTCAAAGACTGGGGATTCCACGTGAGCGAACATAGCAGAAAATGCAGCACATTGACAGATGTATTTGCCTTTATTGATTATTGGGATTTAGAGCGCCACAATTTAGGATATGAAATTGATGGAATTGTCATTAAAGTAAATGATTATGCGCAACAGGAAGAGCTCGGTTTTACCGCTAAAAATCCCCGTTGGGCAATATCTTATAAATTCAAAGCCGAACGTGTAGAAACCATACTTAATACGATTAGTTATCAAGTTGGACGTACGGGTGCTGTGACACCAGTTGCCAATCTTCAACCGATACAATTGGCTGGCACGACAGTCAAACGAGCCTCCCTGCACAATGCCAACGAGATCGCTAGATTAGATCTACACGAAAGCGACACGGTATATGTAGAAAAAGGTGGAGAAATTATCCCCAAAATAATTGGTGTAAATCTCGACAAAAGATTGTCGGATGCAACAGCTTTCGCATACCCTACAATTTGTCCGGAATGCGGTACGCTGCTGGTACGACAAGAAGGAGAAGCAGTACACTACTGCCCAAATGAAACTGGATGTCCCCCACAGATCGTCGGGAAAATGCAACATTTCATTGGACGTAAGATGATGGACATCGAAGGAATGGGCGACGAAACAGTGGACAGCTTCTTTAAAAAAGGCTTATTGCATAATATCGTTGATATCTATGGTCTAAAAGATCATCAGGCGGATCTACAGCAGCTGGAACGTTTTGGTCAGAAATCTATCGATAACATGCTCAACGGCATCGAAAAATCCAAGGAAAAACCTTTTGAAAAAGTATTATTCTCACTTGGAATCCGTCATGTAGGTGAAACGATTGCAAAAAAATTGGCACAGCATTTTAAAAATATTGATGCCTTGGCACAAGCCTCAGTTGAGGAAATCGAAGGAGTGCAGGACATTGGACGTCGCATTGCGGAGAGTGTCAAAGAGTACTTGGACAATCCAATTCACCAACAACAGATTGCAGCATTAAAAAATTACGGTTTAAATTTTGAAATTGAGGAAAAGGAAATTATTCTAGCGAGCAACTCACTGGAAGGGAAGACTTTCTTGATATCCGGCGTATTTGCAAATCATTCGCGTGAAGAATTAGCAGCATTGATTGAGAGTAATGGTGGAAAGATGTTATCAGCGATTTCTGCCAAATTAAGTTATCTCGTGGCAGGAGATAAAATGGGACCTTCTAAATTAGCAAAAGCAGAGAAATTAGGTATCCCCATGATTAATGATACAGAACTATTCGAACTCATTAATCCCAAATAAGTTTTTTAATTAAATTTATATAAATACAAAAACAAGATGAACGAGCTTCACGGCGCAGGAGTAGCATTAGTCACTCCTTTTAACTCAGATGAATCTGTTGATTTCGAAGCATTGGGTCAGCTAATTGACTTACAGATCAACGAAGGTATGGACTATTTGGTTTCTTTAGGTACAACTGGAGAAGTTGCCACTTTAACCAATGATGAACGAAAGCGCATCTGGGATTTTACCGTCAAGCGCGTGAACGGTAGACTTCCTTTGGTTGCAGGTATCGGTGGAAACAATACCGCTGAAATTGTTGAACAGATCAAACAATTTGATCCTACAGGTTTCTGTGCTATTCTATCGGTGTCTCCTTACTACAACAAACCAACACAAGAAGGAATTTACCAACATTATAAAGCTGTCGCCACAGCCTCTCCGCTACCAATTATTTTATACAATGTACCAGGACGTACAGGGAGCAATATAACGGCACAGACAACATTACGATTGGCTAACGATTTTTCCAATATAGTAGCAATCAAAGAAGCCTCTGGAAATTTCGCTCAGTTCAGTGAAATTCTACGGGATAAACCAGCCGGTTTTCTATTGATCTCAGGAGATGATCCGGTTACGTTGCCCATGATGTCTCTAGGTGCCGCTGGCATCATTTCAGTAATAGGAAACGCTTTACCAAAAAAGGTAGCTACATTGGCGAGATTATGTACTGAGGGTAAATATAGCGAAGCTAGATCAATACACAATGATTTACTCACGATCACAGACTTGTGTTTTATTGAAGGAAATCCCGCAGGAGTAAAATACATCCTTCAGGAATTGGGTATCGGAAAAGACGTTCTACGTCTTCCTTTGGTGCCTGTTGGCGAGAAGGTACAAGGGGCTATAAAAGAAGAATTGAAGAAATTGAGCTAGCAATAGCACCACTTAGCATAAAAAAAGTTTAGATCCCTCAAAACGGATCTAAACTTTTTTGCTTCAAAGCATTGCAACATAACAATATAATACCTACCTTTGCACTTCCACAAATGTGGATTTTTAAATAACAAAATTAATTAACAAAATGCAACAGTACGAATCTGTAATCGTTCTTACCCCGTTGCTTTCTGATGATGCTGCGAAAGAAGTAATCGCAAAATTTAAAAGCATCTTAACAGAAGGCGGAGCCGAGATTGTCGCTGAAGACAATTGGGGTTTGAAAAAATTAGCGTATCCAATCCAGAAAAAAACTACTGGATTTTATCACTTAACTGAATTCAAGGCTCCAGGTGAATTAATCAATAAATTAGAGGTTGAATACAAACGTGATGAGCGCATTATGCGTTTCTTGACTGTAAGCTTAGACAAACATGCTAAAGCATACAACGAGAAAAAACGTAGCGGTGCATTCAACAAAAAAGCTGAAACTAAAACTGAGGAGGGCGCAAACTAATGGCTAACGAAAATATCCAATACGTAACTGCTCCTAAAGTAGAGGACAACCGTAAAAAATACTGTCGTTTCAAAAAGAATGGTATCAAATATATCGATTATAAAGATGCTAACTTCTTGATGAAATTTGTAAATGATCAAGGTAAAATTTTACCTCGTCGTTTAACTGGTACATCTTTGAAATTTCAACGTAAAGTAGCTCAAGCTGTTAAACGTGCTCGTCACATCGGTTTGTTACCTTACTTAGCTGATGCAATTAAATAAGGAGGACGATAGAAAATGGAAGTAATTTTAAAACAAGATATCAAAGGCTTAGGTGAGCAAAACGATATCGTTAATGTAAAACCAGGTTTCGGTCGTAACTACTTAATCCCACAAGGATTTGCTATTCAAGCGACTGTATCTGCAAAAAAAGTTTTAGCTGAGAACATCAAACAAGCTCAGTTCAAACAAGATAAAATCAAAAAAGACGCAACTGAATTAGCTGGTAAATTGGAAGCTATTAAACTTTCTATCGGTGCTAAAGCAGGTGAATCTGGTAAAATCTTTGGTAAAGTAAACAGCATTCAAATTGCTGATGCGTTGAAAGCAAAAGGTTTTGATGTAGATCGTCGTCGTATCACTTTCGAAGTAGAGCCTAAAGAAGTAGGTGAATACATCGCTAACTTAAACTTACACAAAGAAGTGAAAGTTCAAGTTCCTTTCGAAGTAATTGCTGAATAATCCTATTTATTTAGTAAACAAATATAAAAGCGGCTGTCCCTTGGGATAGCCGCTTTTGTTTTTACCTTACCTTACCTTACCTTACCTTACCTTACCTTACCTTACCTTACCTTACCTTACCTTACCTTACCTTACCTTACCTCAAAAAAAAAACTCGCGTTACGGAGAGTAACGCGAGGCATAATCTAGGGTATTTGAAAGGGAAAATCTTAATCAATCTCTATATATTTTTATTAAAAAAACAACTCTCCAACCATTGAGCCAAAAAAAGAGTTAAAATCAAGTGATTCAGAACAAATAATCTTCACAACTCAATTTCAATACTCAAAAGAAGTAAAAATTATTCATTTTTACAAATAAAATTCATTTTTTATAATAAAAAAATAAAAAACAAAGCGATAACATTAAAAAACAACTATAAAAAACCATAAAACAACAAACAAAACAACAAAACTGGCTTATTATAAAAACTAAAACACATTAAATTCAAAAAAAATAAAATAAACACAATAAAACAAGGTTAAATTCAAATAAATACTCAAATAATGCAGAATATTTAGACAAAAAAAATAAAAACACGTAATAAATAAAACAAAAAAGCCTCGAAATAGTTATTTCGAGGCTTTTTTGTTTTATTTATTAGCTAGCTTATGCCAATTGTTTTTCTAATTTCTCGTTCAAAACCGATTTTGGAACCGCTCCAATTTGTTTATCAACAATTTCTCCATTTTTGAAGAACAATAAAGCTGGAATGTTACGAATTCCATAACGAACAGAAATTTCTGGATTCTCATCCACGTTTACTTTTCCTATTACAGCCTTACCTTCATAATCCTTAGCTAATTCTTCAACCACAGGACCTACCATACGACATGGACCACACCACTCTGCCCAAAAATCAATTAATACGGGTTTGTCTGCTTTTAAAACAACTTCTTCAAAGTTGCTATCTGTAATTTCTAATGCCATAACCTTTTAATTTTATAAACCGAAGTTATATCTATAATACTATTTAATTGCTAAAATCAATAAACAAAGATAGCAACAACTACCAATGTATTTGTAATCTTAATTACACAAATTCCAAACCAAACTAATTCAATCGATAATTTATCCCTTCAAACTTGTCTATACAGTCCAAAAATTCATTTGTAAGGTTTATTTTCAGACTTTTAGCTGGCATTTCGACAGATATTTCATCTTGAGGATCCCATATCTTAAACTTTAATTGACAATTTGGCACCACTCCTTCAATCTCATTTTGCGCCAGTATATCCTTGATTCCGTCGAGAAATGCTTCGTTTAACTTAGGTAAAGGAATATTGATAGTAAAACTCTTGGCCATCTTCTCACGAAGATCAGACAGCAATTGTACGCTCCGCAGCTCAAACCCCCAATTCCCAACTTGTCTAAAACGTTCCTGTACCAAGCCTCGCAATTGCACAAAGTACCCTTCCTGCAAATACCCTTTTAACTTCACATACTCCTCCCCGAATACAGCCATATCATAGGAATCACTATAGTCTTCGATAATAAACGACGCAAAAGGCTTACCGTTCTTGGTCAATCGATGATTAGCTGAAGCGATAATACCACCAATCACGAGTTCCTTGTTCTTGATCCGGTTAAACTCAAGTAAGGTCTCTTCATCGACCTCTGCTGCCTTAACTTTATTGATCAACGCTAAATCTGAAACCGAATTCTGGCAAAAATGCTCAATTTCAAACCGGTATGTATCTAATGGGTGACTGGTAAGATAAATTCCAATAACGTCTTTTTCATATTTAAGTTTCTCAATCAATCCCCATTGTGGGCATGGTGCCAATACCGGCTCCGGCAACTCTGCAGCTCCACCTACACCAAATAAGCTCGCCTGGGCCGAACTTTCATTCTCCTTGAAGCGCTGTCCGAACCGTATCGCTTTCTCCATTCCTGTTGAACTCTCATCCGAATGAAAATATTGTGCACGATGTGTATTATCAAAACTATCAAAACCACCTGCATAAGCCAAGCTCTCAAAAGCTTTCTTGTTGACCGCACGAAGATCAATTCGTTTGGCCATATCAAAAACAGATTTATACAATCCCGATTGTCGAGTTTGCACAATAGCATCTACAGCCCCAGCTCCAACACCTTTAACCGCACCGATTCCGAATCGAATAGCTCCACTTTCATTTACCGTAAACTTATAGTAGGATTCATTCACATCTGGCCCAAGTACCTCCAAGCCCATACGTTTACACTCCTCCATAAAGAATGTCACCTGCTTGATATCATTCATATTATTGGAAAGTACCGCAGCCATATACTCCGCAGGAAAATGAGCTTTCAAATAGGCTGTTTGATAGGCAACCCATGCATAACACGTGGAGTGAGATTTATTAAATGCATAACTCGCAAAAGCTTCCCAGTCGGTCCAGATTTTCTCCAAAACTTTCGCATTATGCCCTTTCTCTTCAGCCTGCGAAACAAACTTAGGTTTCATCTTATCCAGTACAGCTTTTTGCTTCTTACCCATAGCCTTACGCAAAACGTCGGCATCACCTTTTGAGAATCCCGCCAGCTTCTGGGACAAAAGCATTACCTGCTCTTGATATACCGTAATTCCGTAGGTTTCCCTGAGGTATTCCTCACAGGCATCCAAATCATAAACAATCGGATCTATTCCATGCTTACGCTTAATAAAACTTGGGATATACTCAATTGGCCCTGGACGATAGAGTGCATTCATCGCAATCAAATCGGCAAATACCGTCGGCTTAAGGTCACGCATGTACTTTTGCATTCCCGGAGACTCATACTGAAACACGCCTATCGTTTCCCCGCGCTGGAAAAGCTCATAGGTAAGCTCATCATCGATCGGGAATTGATCTGGGTCCAACACAATACCATGGCTTAATTTGACATTTTCCACGGTATCTTTAATCAGTGTCAGTGTCTTTAAACCCAAAAAGTCCATTTTCAGCAAACCGGCACTTTCCACGACGTGATTATCAAACTGTGTCACATAAAGATCGGAGTCTTTTGCCAAAGAAACAGGAACAAAATTAGTGATATCGTCTGGTGTAATAATAACACCACAGGCGTGAATACCTGTATTTCGAACAGAGCCTTCCAAAACCCGTGCCTGTCGGATTGTTTCTGCTTCTAGTCCGGCACCATCAGCAATGGATTTCAGCCTATTGACAGCTTCAATTTCTTCAGTCCTTAGCTTTTCCTTTAAACCTGCATCATCCAAGGTAAAAATCTTGGATAATTTAAGATTCGGAATCAGCTTAGCAATTTCATTGGCATCACCTAGCGGTAAATCCAAGACACGGGCTGTATCTTTGATGGAAGACTTCGCGGCCATGGTACCGTACGTAATAATTTGGGCAACTTGACTGGCACCATATTTATTGATTACATATTGCATAACACGTCCACGTCCCTCGTCATCAAAATCGATATCGATATCGGGCATTGACACACGGTCGGGATTTAAGAACCGCTCAAAAAGCAAATCATATTTAATCGGATCAATATTGGTGATTCCAAGACAATAAGCTACCGCCGAACCAGCAGCCGACCCCCGCCCAGGCCCCACGGAAACGCCCATATTCCGAGCTGCCGCAATAAAATCCTGAACAATCAAAAAGTACCCCGGATACCCTGTCTTCTCAATTGTAGCCAACTCAAAGTCAAGTCGCTCCCGAATATCATCTGTAATTTCTTCATAGCGTTTTTCAGCACCTACATAACAGAGGTGCGCTAAGTATTTATTTTCACCTCGCTTCCCACCATCTTCTAGATCCGCTTCAACTTGAAATTCTTCAGGAATATCAAATTTAGGCAAAAGGACGTCGCGATTAAGCTTGAATATCTCCACCTTATCGACAATCTCCTGAACATTAAGAATAGCCTCGGGCAGATCCTTAAACAAAGCCTTCATTTCATCCGAAGACTTGAAATAATACTCTTGATTAGGTAAGCCAAAACGAAATCCCCTTCCCCTACCTTTTGGGGTAGAAAGCTTTTCGCCATCTTTCACACATAACAAAATATCGTGCGCGTGGGCATCGCCTTTTTTCTCGTAATATGTATTGTTGGTCGCAACGACCTTAACCTGATATTTTCGGGAAAACTTAAGTAACGTTTGGTTCACACGATCTTCATCTTCCTGACCATGGCGCATTAATTCCAGATAAAAATCATCCCCAAATTGCTCTTTCCACCACACTAATGCCTCTTCTGCTTGGCTTTCACCCATATTCAGAATTTTATTAGGCACCTCCCCTTGTAAGTTACCCGACAAAACGATAACATCTTCTTTGTATTGAAGTATAAGGTCCTTATCAATCCTTGGCACATAATAGAACCCGGAGGTATAAGCAAAAGAAGCAAGTTTAGCCAGATTATGATACCCGCGTTTATTTTTCGCCAATAATACAATCTGATAACCATTATCCTTTCTGGACTTATCTTTATGGTTTTCACAAACAAAGAACTCACAACCAACAATTGGCTTTAAAAACTGGCCAGTAGGTTCCAGTCCATTCTCAACAGCCTCTGCATTTTGAGCTTCGACTTCCTTGTTATGTCCTATAACACGAGAGACAAATTCAAATGCCCCCATCATATTTCCATGATCCGTCAGCGCAACTGCAGGCATGTTATCTTTGACTGCTGCCGAAACTAGCTTATCATACGACATCGTCGACTGAAGAATCGAAAACTGGGAGTGGTTGTGCAAGTGGGCAAATTTAGCATTCTTTAAAGCTTCCAGAGCTTCGGCATCAACAACAACCTTAACTTCTTCCGGCTCAGATCTTTTTCTGATCTCCTCTGAGGCCGCTTTTAAGTTGATATGCTTAAGTCCTACAGTAGGTATAGGACCAGGATTATTTGTTTTAAAATCAACAAAGTATCCCGTATCTACCTGAAGCTCTTCAGCAGTGAATACTTCTCTTCTAACTAACTCCAGGAAACAACGTGTCGTTGCCTCCACGTCGGCAGTCGCATTATGTGCTTCAGCAAATGGCACCCCAAATAGATAAGAATGCAGTTCGGTCAAGTTAGGCAGTTTAAAACGTCCACCGCGACCCCCGGGAATTTTCAGAAGCTCAGCTGTTACTTCCGTACAGGTATCCAATACAGGCATATTAGCCATATTGGAATTTACGCCATAACGATAAAATTCACAGCCCATAATATTCAGATCAAAACCAATATTTTGCCCGACAACAAACTTGGCTTTATCCAATGCTAAATTGAATTTCTCCAGCACCTCCTGAAGGGGCAAACCTCGCTCCTCAGCCAAAGCAGTGGATATACCGTGTATTTTTTCAGAGTCATAGGGTATATCAAATCCATCAGGTTTAATTAAAAAATCGTGATGTTCGACCAAATTTCCCATCTCATCATGAATCTGCCAAGCCAGCTGAATACAGCGAGGCCAATTGTCCGTATCGGTAATTGGTGCGTCCCAACGCTTAGGCAAACCCGTCGTTTCTGTATCGAAAATAATATACATAAAATTCTAAACCTCTTTAATACAATGCATTAAATGCAATATAATTCACATTTATTTGAACTTGAAATTTACGAAATTATTGGAAAAGATTGTGTCAGATTTTTGCGAAAATCCACTAAAGAAAATCTCATCTTACCGAATAGCGCCTATTGATTCCTCTTTAACAAGAAATATAATCTTGAACTCCTCAAAAACAGTCTTTTATATGCACATTGCTAAGAGACCAAGCGCATTCCAAAGTAAGTTCAACGAAATGATTTAAACGTATTTCATAGGGATCTCATTCCGATGACAGCCTATTATTTCCTTATTATATTCCTGTATATCCTTTCTCAATTATTAGTTTGATATTTACTTGTCTTCTTTTTGACGGTTAACAATATCCGCTATCTCAGATTTAATTTCTCTCCCATCCAAAATCACACACCAGAACAATCGGCATTACCCCTGCAGCTCTTTATTCTATAGCAAATTGAAACTGCAACTCACGATTTATTGACCGATCGCAGATCATTCGATCAGACTTGATACACCCAAACGTGCTTAGAAAACCACGAAACTTTATAGAAGTAAAATACACTAAATTTAATATTGTAATAGATACACTATCCCAAGTATTTAGTATATTTGATTTTGACCCAAAACGTCCATGATTAAAGCTATTTTTTTCGATATCGATGGAACTTTGCTAAGTTTCAAAACACATCAAGTTCCCGAATCCACGCTACAGGCATTTCAATTATTAAAGGAAAAAAACATCAAGGTATTTGTTTCAACAGGGAGATCCTATAACCAGCTGGGACATATTAACTACCTCGATTTTGATGGGTATATTACCTTCAATGGTGGATATTGCGTCACAAAGGAGCAAGAGGTCATCTATAAAAATAATATCCTTCAAAAAGACATTCGCTCTTTATTGGATTATGCTAAAAAGCGTAAAGATCTGACATTTTCATTTATGTCCGAAAAAGAAATTTCTTTGAACCAGGTTACACCAGAAGTTTTAAGAATGTACCAGCAGGTCAATGTACCCACACCACCGATTCGGGATTACGAGCAGAATTTTGACCTGAATTCAGTCATGCAAGTCAATGTCTTCATCAATCCAGAGGAAGAAGCTGAATTTATGGAAACTGTAATGCCAAACTCAGTCGCGTCGAGATGGACACCTATTTTTGCCGACATCAATCCCATGGGGCAAAGCAAAAAAGTCGGAATAGATGTTTTTCTAACGCACTTCAATATCGCCCTGGACGAAACGATGTCATTTGGCGATGGTGGCAACGATATCACGATGCTCGCACACACCCATATTGGAATTGCGATGGGCAACGCAAACCCAGAGGTAAAAGAAATTGCAGATTATATAACGGACAGTGTTGATGAAAATGGTATCTGGAATGCATTAAAACACTTCAACATCATCTAAAGTTGGATTGTTAACGTAATTCGGCAGGTATTGCTATTACTATTCATCAATAAATTATGTTTTTCTGGAAAAAGATAGTCCAACCGCAGTTGAAAGTCATGTATTAAAGTACTGTTAAACTGACTTTCCAGATAATGGTTTACGCGGTAGCTTACTTCCAGCATAACCAGCTTGGAAGACCCCTTTAAACGAATCCGAACAGGGTGCGAAGACATCGTATTATAACCATTTTCAATAGCATGCTGTATCAAAGGAAAAAGGATGAGAGGCGGCAACATGATATCTTCGTGCTGCTGAATCTTATTTTCCCATTTAACTGAAAAACCTTCTGGTACAAAGCGTTCAGCCAGCTGCAGATACTGATGCAGTAAGCTAAGCTCTACACCTATCGGCTCTAGTCGATTACCTTGAAGCTTAAGCAGCTGCTCTTGAAAAGTAAAATATTCCTCTGCATTTCTTTTATCACTTCGTATAAAATGATCGATCAAAAAAACGTCCAGCTGACTGCTCCTAAAAGACAACCTGTCCGCCAATGCCAAAAGCTCTTCATTTCTTACACTCTTTTTACCCAGAAAACGATTGATTATACTTGACATTTCTTAAATTGCTATAGATTAGAAACACAAAAATAAGGAAACATTATGTCAAATATTGCAATAGTTATTGAAGAAAGAGCCGCTGACATAGGCAATTTCTTAGTTGGGCGACTTCTTCCTTTCAGGCAAAAACGCATGGTCGGTCCTTTTATCTTTATCGACCACATGGGCCCCGATACCATTGCCGAACCGCACTTTATGGATATTGCGCCACATCCACATATCGGGTTATCAACATTGACGTACCTGTTCGAAGGCAGCATTATGCATCGCGATAGCCTAGGAAATGCCGTGGAAATCAAACCGGGTGCGGTTAACTGGATGACCGCAGGTAAGGGCGTTACGCATTCCGAAAGAACCCCCGAAGAGCTAAGATCAACCCCACACGACCTACATGGACTACAGATCTGGGTAGCCTTACCAAAAGAACTCGAAAAAATGGAACCAAATTTTGTTCACATTGAGGAACCCCAACTTCCTCATTGGACCGAAGATGGTGTATCCTATCGTTTAATTGCAGGTGAAATTAAAGATCATCGTTCAGAAGTTCCCGTATATAGTCCGTTATATCTTATCGAAATCAAAGCAGAAAAAGATGCAACCATTAAATTAGGAAATCATCTATACGGCGAAAGCGGCTTATATATCCTTCATGGTACGGTCCAGGCGGAAGGTCAGGAATTCGGTCCAAAGCAAATTCTAGTTGCCAAGGACGCAAAACTATGTGAATTTGACATGAAAGCCGGAACCTCAGTATATATTTTTGGTGGTGACCCCTTCCCTGAGCAACGATATATTGACTGGAACTTTGTCGCTTCAGACATCGAAACATTAAAAATAGCCCGAGAAAAATGGGAAAATCATGAATTTCCAAAAGTACCCGGAGATGATGGCTATATTCCGATTCCACCGGTAAACCCGACTCTAGGCCAAAAAAGAAATTAATAATGATTATTTTGACCTCAACCAGCAACTGCACGAAAGAATTTACTGGATTACGTTCACCATTCGCAGGAGGGCAGAACAGACTAAAATAAAAAGGCTGGAAATCACGAAGCGATTTCCAGCCTTTTTATTTGGGATATCTCAAGGGCAAGGAAGGAAATAAACTAATGACCTATCCCGCTTACCCCACCAGAAACAACCAGTTTCATGGCATCCGTAGGAGACATGTCCAACTTCTTCACTTTTTCCGCACTAATAATGACAACCTGGCCTGCAAAAGAATATGAGTACGGAAAATAAACCATAACATCTTCTTCAAGCCCAATACTTTTTAAATCATGCTGTGTTAAAAAACCGATCTTCTTTAGGCCAAATTCATTCACTGTCACCAGCACAGGTTCATTAAATTTCTTTGCGTCGCCTACAAAGGCCTCTGTAAAATCTTTGATCGAAGAATATAACGTATTTAAAAGCGGAATGCGTTTAATCTGATGATTGATCCAAACTTTAATTGGATCCGTAACAAAATTTGTAAAGACTAGACCGGCCAAAACCAACACCAAAATCACGGTCAGAATACCTATACCAGGAATATATAAAGGATGTCCCTTTTCATCCTCCAAAAAATGTTCAGTTAGATTCAGCGCTGAATCAACCGATGCGACAATCCAAACAATTAAAAAAATTGCACCAGCTAGCGGAACAACCACTAGGATACCTCGTATCAAATAATTAATGAACCCTCTGATTAATTTGCTAAACATGAATTGAAAATGAAATATTATTCAAAAATGCAGAATATCCTTTATTATTCATAAAAATATACTCTTTTTACTCGTTGTGAAATACTCGTCAACAGTTCATAAGGGATTGTCCCAATAGCCTTCGCGGCCGACTTTATATCAGGATATACAATAACTTCATCTTCCTCTCCGACTTCCACATCTGTCACGTCCAGCATACACATATCCATACAGATATCACCTATAGTAGGAACCAAGAAACCGTTCACCAGCATTTTACCGACACCGTTGCCAAAACGCCTATCGTAACCATCTGCATAGCCAATTTTAATTGTCGCAATTTTACTATCTCTATGCAATACACCATGCCTATTATAACCTACCGTTTCACCTGCCGAAAGACATTTGATCTGTGTCACATTCGTTTTTAAGGTACTCGCCTCCCTAATGGGCAAATCATGGCGTTCGATATCAATACCGTAAAGACCTATGCCCAGCCTAACCATATCAAAATACGCATTTGGCCACAATTCGATGCCTGAGGTCGCCGCAATATGACGAAGAAAAGAATATCCCAGACCGCTTTCAAGACGTTTTGTAAATTCATCCAGCAAATCAATCTGCCGTTGCGTAAACTCATGATCCCTTTCATTGCCTGCGGAAGCTAAATGAGAAAATGCAGATTTAACAGCTAAAATCCCTTCTGTATTCAGAATAGCTATTAAACGGTCGACCTCTTCAGGCATAAATCCCAAACGATGCATTCCTGTATCTATCTTAATATGAATTGGAAAGGAAATGACTTGTTTTCCCTTCAGAAAATTCAAAAAGGAAAACAATATTCTGAAGCTATAAATTTCCGGTTCAAGGTTATATTGAATGATGGATTCAAAAGAGCTTTCATCAGGACTCATCACCACGATAGGTAATGTTATACCCGCACCTCGCAGATCAACTCCCTCATCTGCGAAAGCAACAGTCAGATAATCTACACGGTTGAATTGCAAGAGATTTGCAATCTCGAAACTTCCGCTACCATAAGAAAAAGCTTTGACCATCGTCATTAACTTTACATGTTTCGGCAGCAGCTGTCGATATACATTCAAATTATTCTCCAGCGCATTCAGATTAATCTCGAGTACAGTATCATGTGATTTTGCAACTAAAAGCTGACTGATACGCTCAAAATGAAACTCCCGCCCCCCTTTCAATAAAACCGTCGCATTTTCAAAAGACAACGACCGGATGTCAGCCAAAAAAGCCTCGGTATCTGCATATGAAATGGAAGGTACATCAAATTGTGCCGCCACCTTAGGCAAAACTTCTCCTATCAATATTAATTTATCCAAACGGTATTCGCTAAGCAAACGTTTCAGCTTGGACAAACTTTTTCCATCGTCGATACTGACACCAGGGATATCCGATAAAATCAACATCTTGAACGGATGTTGTCCTTGCTGGTTCAAAAACTCGAGGGCTATTTGTAGCGCATCTAAATCATTGCTATACGAGTCATCGATAATTGAGCTGTTCTTTTTTCCTTTCTTTAACTCAAGCCGCATTGCTACAGGCTGCAGCTCCTTAATCCGAGACGCTATCACCTCGCTTTCGTAGCCGAAACGCAGCATCACCGCCACACAGTTTATCGCGTTCTCCACATTTCCTTTATCCACGAACGGTACTTCGACTGCAAAAGTACGCCCGGAAAAATAAAACGTGACCATCGTAAACCGGTCGTTTACTTGTTTAATGGAATACACTTCCAAAGAAAGTCCCTCATCAAATCCCCAGTAAAATTTGCGTGGCCTATAGGGCAATTGAATGTTTTCGAGGTAACTATTCGGGAAGATCATGGTTTCAACATGCTTAAAAAGTTCGATCTTTTCATAGATCTTTTCCTCCTTCGATTCAAAACCAGCTTTATGCGCTACACCGATATTGGTCAGTAGACCTATGGTCGGCTTTATCATCTGTTCAAGGCGCGGCATTTCCCCTTTCTCTGAAATTCCCGCTTCGATAATAGCAAGATTATATTGGTCCGACAATCCCCACAACGATAGCGCCACACCAAGTTGAGAATTGTAGCTCTTAGGACTTCGATAGATTTTATATTCAGGAGACATTAGCTGAAAAAGCCATTCCTTTACGATCGTCTTACCATTGCTCCCGGTAATTCCGATTACCGGGTAATCAAATTTCTGACGATGAAAGGTTGCCAATGCCTGCATGGCGGCCAAACTGTCGTCTACCCAAAGAATATTAGCATCCGAAAACGCCATTTCCTGCCCCAAATCAACCTGCAGCACAAAATTCCGAACGCCCCTATCGTAGGCTTCCTTGATATAACGATGGCCGTCTCTATTCTTCTGAAGGGCAAAGAAAATCCCATTGTCTGCTTGGACGATCTTACGGCTATCGTAAAATAAATGCTGGACAAACGAATTGGGATCTGTGATAAATGTGCGATTAGGATGTAAAATGTGGACGATTTCCGATATTTTGTACATTCTCCTGATATTTTGATTTTGTCAAAACTGAACATTTTTTTAGTTATTTCATATTATTTTTTAAATTTTGACAATATGTTTGACGAAGAGAAAAGCAACAAGAAGGTATTAACACAGCACCAAGCACAACTTAAGGCTGAAAATTACTGTGCCTATCAAGAACGTGCGCAGCAAGAAGTGCGTGATAAACTCTACAGCTGGGGACTAAACGAAGAGGAAGTCGAAAATGTACTCGCAAATTTAATATCAGAAAATTTCCTTAATGAAGAACGCTTCGCTATTGCCTACTGTAACGGAAAACTCCGCATGAAGGGCTGGGGTAAAATAAAAATCAAACAGGCACTTAAAACAAAAAGAGTCTCTGATCAACTGATAAAAATTGCATTTAAGCAAGTAGATTTGGATGAGTACGAGCGGATATTAAATCATATTATAGACAAAAAGCTCCGTGAAATCACGAGCAAAGACCGCTATACCATCAAAAATAAGGTTTATCAGTTTGCGCTATCGCGGGGATTTGAAAGCGATTTAATTTTTTCTATACTGAATTCAAAGGAGTTATAGAAAACACAAAAAGAAAGTAAATAAATATTTTGCAATATTAAATTTTCGCTCTATATTTGCATCACCAAAAAGGAACGCAAGGTTCCTTTAAAAATTGAAATAAAAATTCCAATGCGAAAATAGCTCAGCTGGTAGAGCACAACCTTGCCAAGGTTGGGGTCGCGAGTTCGAATCTCGTTTTTCGCTCACCTGCCTAGGTGGTGGAACTGGTAGACACGCAGGACTTAAAATCCTGTTCCCGTTAAGGGAGTGCGGGTTCGATTCCCGCCCTAGGTACAAGAAAGCTCATCAGTCGATGGGCTTTTCTTGTTTATGCACATAAAAATAATACGAAGCCATAACCTAAACTTAACAGTATAAGTTGCAACATACCAATTTTATATTTAAATAAGAGAAAACCTGAAAAAAGCAACCAGACGAATGCGAAAGGATCAATAGCCAACCATGAACTACCCCGAGGAAATAGAATCCCCTGACCTAAGTAACAGGCTAAATTAACAATTACACCTACCACCGATGCTGTTACTAAAGACAGCACGTATTGTACACCTCTATTTTTTTGGGTTCGTTCAATCAGCGGAGCCCCAACAAAAATTAGGGCAAAATTCGGCAAAAATGTGAAATACGCTGTTGCGACCAAGCCTACCGCTGCCATGGTATAGGATTGCTCAAAATGATTGAAGCCTGCCATAAACCCCACATAGGCCAATACGATTACCAACGGTCCCGGTGTCGTCTCCGCAAGAGCAAACCCATCTATCATCTGGCTCTTCGTAAGCCAAAATAATTTCTCTGTCACCAATGTCGCAACATACGGAATAACCGTATAAGAACCTCCGATGGTTAAATATGCAGACTTTGTAAACAAAAAAGAAAGCGCCCTCCAAAACTGTGTATCAACCATAAAAAACAGCAAAGCTGAAAGGGGAATCAACCATAGCAGGAAAAATAGCAGAACCTGACGAGAAACATGGCGATAGGATACAGGCTGAAGCTTTTCGAGGGTATTGATATAATAAGATGTTTCGAGCTGATCGTCTCCTATTTCGCGATCAACATTTATTTTGGAAGATTTTGACAAAATAGCATATAGCAATATCCCGAAAACGATCACGCCGATGATAATCCAGGGCATGGGAATACCAACAAAATACGATAAAAGAAAAGCGACCAATGCAACTAAATAATGCCATTTGCTAACGAGAGACTTCTGTCCTACTCGAAAAGTTGCATATATGATGATCGCTAGAACAGCGGGCTTTAAACCTGAAAATAAGGAAACAAGCAACATCGTATTACCATAGTGTGCATATAATACACTGAGTCCAAATATAATAAGGAGCGAAGGAACAATAAAAAACAATCCAGCGAGTACACCACCTTTGAGACCATGCAGTTTCCAACCAAGATAGATGGTCAATTGATGCGCTTCGGGACCTGGAAGCAGCATACATGCATTGAGTGCCTGAAAAAACTTCCTATTGCTTACCCATCTCTTCTTTTCAACCAGAAAATCATGCATAATAGTCACATGACCGGTTGTTCCACCGAAACTTATCCAACCTAGCACAAACCAGAACCACATCGCTTCCCGAAAACTTGGCTTTTGCCTATTACATTCTTTTTCTAAATTCATTATTTTCAACGCTAATCCTCTTGCATTCAACTTATATCGGCTGCTAGTCCCACAAAAAAGCCTCATCTCAATACCTCATACGCAAAACACCTAATTTATATGCACCATATAAGAAGCTGTGTAGTGCCGACGTATAACCGCATAAAAAAAGCGGGATATTCTTAAATATCTCGCTTTTTTTATATTAAGAAAATTGTAGAATGAACTATTTCTTATCTAAAATAGTGACTTCCACTCTTCTATTTTTTTGACGTCCGTCAGGAGTTTTATTATCGCCAACCGGGTTTGACTGACCGAAACCTTTTGCCGTGATGCGTGACTCTGCAACACCTGAATCTACCAAGAACTTCTTCACGGATACAGCTCTTTTATCGGAAAGCCACTGATTATACTCCACAGTACCTGTGGCATCAGTGTACCCATCAACTTTGATCTTGTTATTGCTTTCTTTCAAGATCAACGCCAATTTACTGACTTCAGTTTTTGCCTTTTCAGATAAGTAAGAAGAGTTTGTTGGAAACAATAGATCGGACGATATACTAAATTTAATCCCCTCATCAGTTCTTTTAGCATCATTAAAATCCTTCTTCACATTTTTCAAACCATCATCAGTTCCATCTTTTGTTACCACAGCACCTGGATTGACTACAATAGCTTGTTGTTTACAGGAAAATAACGATAAACTTGCGCATAAGGTCAAAATCCCCAAATTAATTTTTCTAAGCATGTCGTTTCTAGCGTATTTAATATCGATTTAAGCACTGTAAATATAGCGAAAAAAGTCCAATAAGACATCTCTCCTCCACCCTTTCTAACGTAACAAATCTATTTCTTGGTATACACTTTTTCCAAAGTCTTTTTTACTTCAGGGATATTCTCATACAATTTCCAGATCATACCTGAATTTGCATTCTCGATCATCACGGCTATCGTTGCCTGATTCCTTGCACGATAGCTTTCAGAAACATCGTTATTTTTAATATCGATCCAGCCTCTGAAGCCATATTGCGTGAATAGCACATCGGCGTACTCTTCATAAAACTTTCGCAGTGCTTTTAGTCCAATCTCCTTTTCAAATGGATACGCTGCAATCGATATCGCAGGATTCACCAAATATCCTTGAGAAGTATCTTCAACATTTTCTACTCCCCAAATATCTGTAAATCGTGTCCCTATGCTCATTTCATTATCTCTCCGCTTGTAAGCAAGGATATAGTCCGACAAATATTTCTTGTAATCCACAAAATCATCCACTTTTCCTTTAGGATCCATAATCAGAAAGGGCCGATAAACAGACATTAATGATTCATTTAAATTGCCGCCCGCAATATTCTTGGCGAAAATAACTTTGTCATCGGAGTAAATCGAAACTTTAGTATTTCCGGCATCACCAATTAAAGGGTTTGTGCTAATCGAACGCACTAAAGTATCATTTAACTTCATTTTGAGCTCAGGAGCCAAATCATTGGATTCATCTCCAAAATACAATTCATTGCCTTTATGTTTGGTTGCAAACCCATTGGTATATGCTGAAATTGCCAAAGGATGCGTAGGAGAAGACATCGCCAGTAAGTATGTACCGAGACTTTCATTAAATCCTCCCAACGGTCTGGATCTGGCAGTACTGTCTACGGGAGACCACTTGTTCCAAAGTACGTCTGCATTCTTTGAGTCCGTAAAATAGTTCCAATTTATACGCTCCCAGAGCTTCGTAATGTTATTCCTCAACGCCAGCTCTTCAGGATTATCCTTAGAAAAATATTGGCGAGCGATTAAAAGCGATTCCATGATATGGGAGGTTCCACGCAAGTCATAAGTTGGAATTGAATCACGATAATAAGGTATTCCTGACCGACCGTCATAAAGTGCTGTAAATACCCCCTGATGTTGTTGCGCAGTGCTCAGGAATTTTACCATCCGCGTTAGCCTAACCAAAAGTGCTTGCCGCGAGATCAAGTTATTCTCTCCTGCCACAAGCAAGCCCAAAATGGCATAACCAGTTTCATTTGTGGATACAATAGCCTGTCGATTGCCCCGATCCGGCAGGAACATACCACTATTCACGTCATAGTTGTCTATAAAATAGTTGACATGGGCATCACGAATAAAATTTAACATCTCTGTATCCGTTCCTTTTTTTGTCTGTACCTCTCTAACTTCAGAAAAAGGAGATTCAACATAATTATAGTCGACCCAAGCAATCTTATAATAATAAGGCTTGTTATATTCATTCACTCTATCTAACGATTTCTGGACATAGATGGGTAAAATTGCAATCGGCTGAAAATTGACTTTATCTTCCGAACGATAAATTTTCACATAACGAATACTTGGTGTCAACGGCAATTGCCAGACCAGTTCCACTTGTTTATCTACAGAACTTATCTTGGACAAGATGGCTGCTGATGACAGTTTTACCTTGGGATAGTTTTTTGGTAAAAACTCAATTTGATCGATAAACAATTGATTGGTCTGCAGAGAGCTTCCATTCTGCTCCAAAATTAGGGAAGAAACAGCCTTGCCTAATGAAATTCCTGGAAATTTAGTGACCGGAATGGAAACATTGAGCCAAGTATCATAAGCAAAATCATCCATATAATTTGCAATATCCACAGCAATCGTCCTGGTATCATTTTGCTGCAAGGTAACTTTGGGCAATTGTCCCTTCTCGGTATTGCTTTGAATAAACAATTTAAAGGTCAGATGGTCATCTTTAGCGATTAAATAGGGAAATTTCTGCTTGTCATTTAAAATGCTTGCCTCCCATTTACCATTAGGAGAAGAAACATACCGTAGCGAAAGCGAATTGCCCGGGGTAAAAAACAAACTATCGGAAACAGGTAGACTATAACTTACATTTTGTATCCATGATTCACCAGTATAATGCGCAATACTTTTGGCATAACTTCCGTTGATAACGCTATTGTCAAATAAAACCTCAGGATAACTCTCCGATCGAACGAGTGTAGGTAAGATCAGCAACAAAAGAAAGTAAAAATATTTTTTCAGCATAAGTCAACATTTTTCACAGGGCTACAATCAAAAACTAAGCCACCAACACGATTATAACGCAAATGTAACAAAGGAATTCCAATGATATTGCCCTCGCTAATTTTAATTTCAGAAAAAATGCGCTAAATTAGCCCTCTGAATATTTTCATAAAATAGATATATGAAAACCACGTTTGATTTTGAAAAGCCAATTGCGGACTTGCAATTGCAAATTGAAAAGGTAACTCAAGTTGCCGAAAAAACTCAAGTTGACATGAGCGCAACCGTTCGTGAACTTGAGGAAAAGCTCGCTTCTACGGAAAAAGAAATATACGGCAATTTAACTGGCTGGCAGAATGTTCAAATGTCTCGCCACCCTGATCGCCCTCAAACCTATGATTATATAGAAGCTATATGCGACGAGTTTATTGAATTACACGGTGACAGAACCGTTAAGGATGATAAAGCGATTGTTGGTGGTATGGCCTCTATAGATGGTAATGCCGTCATGATCATCGGCCATCAAAAAGGTAAAAACACAAAAGAACGTCAATTCCACAATTTCGGAATGGCCAATCCTGAAGGTTACCGAAAAGCGTTGCGCTTGATGAAAATGGCTGAAAAATTCAATAAACCCGTGATCACGTTAATTGATACGATGGGCGCTTATCCAGGGCTGGAAGCTGAAGAACGCGGACAGGGTGAAGCGATCGCACGTAACTTAATGGAAATGGCGGTACTGAAAGTCCCAATCATTTGCGTAGTTATTGGCGAAGGAGCTTCTGGTGGAGCTTTGGGTATCGGCGTTGGTAACAGAGTGTACATGATGGAACATACCTGGTATTCGGTTATCTCACCAGAATCTTGTTCTTCTATTCTATGGAGAAGTTGGGATCACAAAGAAAAAGCTGCTGAGGCATTAAAATTGACTTCAGAGGACATGTTGGGCAACGGATTGATTGACGGTATTATCCCTGAACCTTTAGGTGGTGCGCACCAAGATCCAGCAGCTGCTGCTGCAAATCTAAAAAGCCAATTGTTAAAAGATCTAGCTGAATTGACTGCTAAAGATAGTGACACATTGGTTTCCGAAAGAATTGATAAGTTTAGTAAAATGGGCGTTGTCACTGAATAAGATGACCATCTACCCCCTATCACATAAAAAAGTCAGCTAAATGCTGACTTTTTTTATATCCATTTTTTCAAGAAAAACACACTTTACGTATTTTTCAAAACGACTTCCAGTTCCAAGCTTTGCTAGATAGCCTTCCGAAATTATCTTTCTAAAAAATAATTCAGTAACATTTAACCACTTATAATTTTTTAAATCAAAAAACACAAAAACATTTGGTGTAAATCATTTATTTTTCTACCTTTGCATCACTTTCAAAAACAGAAAGGATTCCGTAGCTCAGCTGGTAGAGCAATACACTTTTAATGTATGGGTCCTGGGTTCGAATCCCAGCGGGATCACAGAAGAAAAGCTAATCGCAAGATTAGCTTTTTTTGTTTTAACGATATTAGGATTCGAAAGAAGGGCCACCCAGGTTCGATCGGATCATGGTAATCTCCCTCCCAATGATCTATTACCGCACAAAAGTGATCTTTTTTGTTACGTAAGCGTAACGCCTTCCCTTTTTTCTCTTTTAATTTTTCGGGGCAGCAAATTAGGATTAAATAGTAATCAAATTCGTCCTTTTGACAGTGCTTGTTCAGTGATTGTTCAGTGATCGTTCAGTGCTTGCTCAGTGTAAACTGAATAACCAGTGACTGATCACTGTCTAAAAATTGATTGAAAATTGTTATTAGGTATAAGTTGGTATCAGGATATATCAGTTTTAATGTTTATCTTGATTATTTTATAATCCGGCAATTGTGGTAATCACCAAGAATCGACGTTCCGAAGGCACAGGGATATGCTAGGTAAATTTGGGAGCTAAGCCAATACATATTATTCCGGCACCAATATGACTTCCAGAAATTTCACCATTTCAACCCCTTCAATGCTATTTGCCTTTAATTCGATCTTCTGGTTTCCTTTGGACAGATTTACAATCCCCAATTCAAGCTGACTTCCGCGAGAACTGACAGAAGAAGCTGGATTTATCGAAAAATCGATGCGCTTTCCTCCTACAATCAAACTTAAATCCCCCCCTGCATTCACCGCATCTTTTACATATCTTATAACGACCTTAAACCTCCCACCAGTTAATACATAGGTATCCCAGGCCAGACCTTGATTTAAACCGGTCCACCCAGCAACATAATAACGATCTTTTTTACCATCGCCGAACTTCATTGGCTGACCTATCTGCTTAGCGTAAAATGATAAAAGCCTGTTTTTGGAAATATTGTGATCTAGACAGATTACATCATTATTGTTCGGATTCACGCTATTGCTTTCGAGCTCTACAACTACAACCGAATCATCCTCATGGCGATCAATTCGATCCGTTGGAATATGCAAGCCGTCATCCTTAACACTATACTTCTCTATTGTTTTACCCGACAAAGAGGAAACTGACTTAACTTTACCTTTCAATCCTCCAACAATCAAATCACCCCGCTGAGGCCGCTCAAAAATATGGAGATATAAAATATTGTTTCGCTGCGTAATGACTCCCCAAGGCTGGCGCGGCAAACTGGATGGTGTAACAGCAATGACACTTTCACTATTCCTCTTCATCCACTGCCCTAATCCCTTTAAGATGGCAACATCAGAATCATCAATGCTTCCGTCTCCCTTGGGACCAATATTCATCAGAATATTCCCTCCCATTGCTGTAGCCTTTGCTAACAACTTAATAAAATGCGCCGTAGGCTTATGGCTTTTATCGGTCAAAGAGTAACCATAAGATTCATTCGTCGTAGGTATGGCTTCCCAATAAGCTCCTTTAGAAACCGGATAATATTCCTCCGGCCGATCGGCGGTATTCAAATAATCACCGTAATTCTTTTCCTCCGTACGAGCCAACCTACCGTTGACAACAATGGAAGGATCAGCCATCCGAATAGCTTTGAGTATTCTCAAATTTTCCGACAGCGGCAACTTATGCGGTGTATCAAACCACAATAAATCGGGATGATACCGTTGGATAAGTTCCTCAATCTGTGGTATTGCTTTTTCATCCACATAATGTTTTGCTTTCGTTAACCAATCAGCGTGCTTGTCAAACCAATTTGCCCCCCCCAGTAATTTATCTCCTCCAGGATTATCATAATCCCAGTCATTCCCGGGTGCATCGGGATGTTCCCAGTCGAAAGCATGCGAGTAATAAAACCCAAACAAAAGTCCATGCTTACGACAGGCCGCAGCAAGCTCTGCTAAGGGATCTCTTTTAAATAGCGTATTTGCTAACGAATATTCACTTGAAAATGCAGAGGGATACATCGCAAAACCATCGTGATGTTTGGCTGTAATAATAAAATATTTCATACCTGCATTTTTCGCCAATAACACCCATTCTTCAGCATCAAATTTCACAGGATTAAATCGTCGAGCAGAATCAAGATATTCCTCGCGTGGGATTTTCATCACACGCATCAAATGCTCAGCATAACCACCACCCTGTTTTCCTTTCCACATATTGCCATACTGCGAATAAACACCCCAGTGAACAAACATACCAAATGTCGCTTCTTTCCATCTTTTGACACGTTGCTCTCTCGTGCTTGCCGCTTGTTTCCACCAGCCATTTTCAGCTTCCGCAATTGCGTTCTTGTCACGTGCTGTAGCGTCATTAAACATATTCGTAGCTTCATTACCCTCGTTTACATTTTTAGTTTGCGCCATTGAAACAATTGTTCCCGAAGAAAGCATAACAAAAAAGAAGTACTTAATTTTAAACATAATGTCGGTTTTATGGATCGCAATAAGATTTATTCCGATTGAATTCTATCAAAAGTAACATAAAGCATGATTCTACAAGTGTACAAATTGTTCATTTGGGAGGAAATATTGATCCGAATTTCAAGAAAGAAAACCTATTCTCCAATCGACTGTTTATTTTAAGATGGTAAAGACAGTTAAGTGCACAGATGTATAAATTGTAAAAATATTTAATAGAAGCTGATACAAGCTATTGCTATTTATTGAATATTTGTCTGAAACTTTAAATCAATAATTATGGAAAAGTTAACCGCCAAAGCAAGTATACAAATTCAGAAACCTATCAACGAAGTTTTTGAGTCGATCGTAGATCCCAATAAGATGAATCACTATTTTATAAAATCGTCAACTGGACGGTTAGAGACAGATAAAACAGTAGAATGGACATTTCCTGAGTTCCCAGATAGTTTTCCAGTCACAGGAAAAAAAATCAACGCGAACACTTACATTTCCTTTGATTGGAGCGGCGGGCTTCCGAATCAATTGGTGGAAATTGCATTATCGACATTTGGAGAAAGCTCGACGGTTGTGAAGATTACAGAACACGAGATGAACAATGATGCAGAAGGCATTTTAATAATGATGCGTCAAACCGAAGGCTGGGCCAACTTTTTGGCTTGTATGAAAGCCTATCTTGAATATGATATTAATCTGAGAACAGGAGCCTTTGACTTTATGTTCCAAAAATAGTTATCGTAAGCATAACAACAGCAATATTATACTGGAAGATGCTGTAATAGATCATTAAAATCATACGGAGGCTTTCCGTAGCATACAATTATAAATGGCACAAAATAAAACGGCATATAGCGAAGCACCTGTCGAAGACTTTATCAAAACAGTTGACGACCCACAAAAACAACGCGATAGTGCAGCACTCATACAACTGATGGAAGCTGCAACAGGTGAACCAGCAAAGATGTTCGGACCATCAATTATCGGATTCGGACAGTATCATTATAAATATGCAAGCGGACATGAAGGCGACGCCCCTTTGCTTGGATTTAGTCCCCGAAAATCGGCAATTTCTCTTTATGTATACAGCGGAGGGAATGAACACCGGCACTTAGTTGATCAGTTGGGCAAGTTCAAAATAGGCAAAGCCTGCATATACATCAAGAGATTAAGCGACATCAACATTGATATACTGAACCAATTGATGTACGAAACGATACAGTTTATAGAAAATAGGTATACGAGAATCAAAGAATAATAGCAAATTATGGCAACGAGCATCTCAACAATAGACGAATATATCAATCAATTTGACGCGGACAAAAAAGAATATCTGGTCAAAGTGAGGCAGCTTATTGCTGGTCTAGTGCCACCTTCGGCAGATGAAACGATTTCCTATCAAATGCCCACTTTCAGATATAAAGGGAATATCATCCACTTTGCCATGAACAAAAATCATCTGGGATTGTATCCTGGCCCGGATGCTATCCAGCACTTCGCAACAGCGCTTAAAAATTTTAAAACTACAAAAGGTGCTATACAGATCCCCTTAGATCAACCAATTCCAACGCAAATAATAAGTGATATTGTCAATTTTAATATCGATAAACTCAAAGACAAACAGGGGCCCAATTGGTACCAAAGCCGTGGAAACTGGCAAGCAGCTGAAGAGCTTATGCAGCAGATTATCGTCAAGACTTCGCTAAAAAAGGAATTCAAGTGGGGAAGTTATATCTATACGCATAAGGGGAAAAATGTCATTGGCTGGGGCGGTTTTAAAAACTTCTTTTCCCTTTGGTTTTACAATGGCGTATTCTTGGAAGACCACGGAAAGCATCTGATAAGTGCCTCTGAGGGAAAGACGAAAGCCTTACGGCAATGGCGCTTTGAAGACGTGAAGGATATGGATGCCGAAAAGATAGCCGCGTATATCCGAGAGTCTATCCAAACAATTGACGATGGAAAAGAGGTCAAGCCGACAAAAACACCGGCAAAAGTTCCCTCAGGGTTATTGTTAGAAACTTTACAGGCAGACGAAGCATTCTACGACAGCTTCCGAGCATTAACACCAGGAAAACAGAAAGAATACATCGAATACATCGATGAGGCCAAACAAGAAAAAACGAAACAGTCCCGTATGGAGAAAATTAAACCGCTGATTTTCGCGAAAAAAGGATTGAACGATAAATACAAATAGCGGTAGTCTAAATATAAAAATGAAATGATGAATAATTTAATTATACCATCCATTTGGTTTGATCAAAACGCGAAGGAAGCTTTTGATCTCTACTGCGGAATCTTTCCAAACAGTCAGGTTACCACTAGTTCCCCTATCGTTGTTGAAGCTGTTCTTAACGGTGTAAAATTTATAGGAATAAACGGCGGACCGATTTTTACACCTAACCCATCCATATCATTTATGGTCATTTGTGAGAGTAAAGAGGAAATTGACCGCATCTGGAATTCACTGTCGGCAACAGGAGGTAGCACCATGATGCCATTAAACACCTACCCTTGGAGCCCCTACTATGGCTGGCTGACGGACAAATACGGTGTCAATTGGCAACTATACCTTGGCAAATTAAGTGATACCAATCAGCAGGCAATTGTCCCAACATTGATGTATTGTGGAGAACAACAAGGGAATTGTGAAAAAGCTGTAGCTTTTTATCAGCAACTATTTCATGATTTTCGAAGTAATGGAATAATGAAGTACGTCGAAGGTGAGTATATAGGGTCCATCCAACATACACAATTTTTAGTGAAGGGATTTACGCTGATGGCAATGGATAGTGGGATTCAGCAGGATTTTACCTTCAATGAAGGTATTTCACTCACGATTCTTTGCAAGGATCAACAGGAGATTGATTATTTCTGGAATACGATCACCAAGAGTGGCAAAGAGAGCATGTGTGGCTGGTGCAAAGACGAATTCGGCGTTAGCTGGCAGATTGTACCTGAACAAATTGCAACATACCTACAGCGGCCGGGAGCAAATGAAGCGCTTATGAAAATGAAAAAAATTATTATTCAGGAGCTAATCGGATAGTCTTTATTAGCGGATCAGATCGACAGGAAGGACTCGCCTAAATGATATAAAATAAAAAAGGGGATTATCCTATCCCCTTTTACCTATGCCTTTACTTGTAATGCCAATGCATATAATTTCATTTGCTTAATCATGGATAATAAACCATTTGCCCTCGTTGGTGACAAATGTTCTTTCAATCCTATTTTATCAACAAAATACAAATCTGCATCAACGATCTCCTTCGCTGTGTGTCCTGATAGTACTTTTACCATTAAGCTCACCAACCCCTTTGTGATGATCGCATCGCTGTCTGCCGTAAAATAGACCTTTCCATCTTTTATTTCTGGAAAAAGCCATACTTTGGACTGACATCCTTTGATGATATATTCATCTGTTTTGTATTGTTCATCAATTAGAGGAACTTCTTTTCCCAGTTGAATGATGTACTCATATTTTTCCATCCAATCTGTAAAGAAAGCAAAATCCTCAATTAATTCATCCTGTATTTCATTAATGGTCATACCTATTTTTAATTAAACCAACATATTGACTGCGCGCTGAATACCCGCAACCAAAACATCTATTTCCTCTTTTGTATTGTACACGGCCAAAGAAGCACGTATGGTTCCCGGTATACCGAACCTATCCATGACGGGCTGGGCACAGTGGTGCCCTGTTCGAACAGCTATCCCTAATTTATCCAAGATTACACCGACATCATAAGGATGTGTACCATCAATGACAAATGAAATAACTGAACATTTCTGGTCGGCAGTTCCAATAAATCGCATTCCCGGGATTCCCGATAGCTTTTCGGTAGCGTATTGCAACAACTCATGTTCATAGATCTCAATATTGTCCAAACCTATTGAATTGATATAATCAATTGCCTCATTCAAACAGATGCCAGCTTCTATATTAGGAGTACCGGCCTCAAATTTAAATGGCAATTCATTATAGGTTGTTTTTTCGAAAGTTACCTCTTTAATCATATCTCCACCACCTTGATATGGAGGCATCGCATTGAGCAGTTCTTCTTTACCATATAATACACCTACTCCGGTTGGGCCATACATTTTATGACCTGAAAACACCAAGAAGTCTACATCTAGTTTTTGAACATCAATCTTAATATGTTGAACAGCCTGAGCAGCATCCACCAAAACGACAGCGCCATGTTGATGAGCAATTGATATCATCTCTCCCACTGGATTGATTGTCCCCAGTGCATTTGACACATAGGTTACAGCAACTAATTTGGTTTTTTCATTAAACAGGCTCCTGTAGGCGTCCATATCAAGCTCGCCTTTATCATTCATTGGAATGACACGAATTTTACATCCTTTTTCATCGCAAAGCATCTGCCAAGGCACAATATTAGAGTGGTGCTCCATAGCAGAGATAATAATTTCATCACCTGCATGAATAAAGGCTTTACCGTAACATGTTGCAATGAGATTAATGCCATCTGTTGTTCCTTTGGTAATGATGACTTCCCTGTCTTCAGCAGCATTAATGAAGGCTTGAACTTTTTTTCTAGTTACCTCAAAAGCGTCCGTCGATATCTGACTAAGATAGTGCACACCCCGATGTACATTGCTATTCATATCTGTATAATAATGCACAATTGAATTAATAACAGCGCTCGGTTTCTGTGTCGTTGCACCATTATCCAAATAAACCAATGGCTTACCATTTACCTCTCTCTTCAGAATCGGGAAATCGGCACGTATTTTATCTATATTAAATCTTTCCAACGTCGTCTAAATAATTTATACAAAGTTAATAGTATTTTATCGAATAAGGGACGGACAATCTGTTTTTTATGTCATTATCGGACCCAGTTTTTCAAAGGCTCTTCGCATCGAAAAAGTAATTTTTGGCATTTTAAACAATTATAGTTACCTTTTATTATTTATTGATGCGATTTAATTACCTTTGTAATGATATGCAAGAATTACCTCTAAATCTACCAGAAGGCTCACGTAAAGAAGTGATGGCTTATCTGGAACCCTTCATGCTCAATGAGATGAGTGAATACCTGAAGCCTGTTGAAGAAATGTGGCAACCTGCCGACTTCCTTCCAGATTCTTCGAGGGACACTTTTTTTGAGGAAGTAAGAGAGTTGCAGGAAAGTGCAAAAGAGCTCTCTTATGATTTGGTCGCAGTGCTAGTCGGGGACACGATCACCGAAGAGGCTCTTCCAACATACGAATCTTGGTTGACAATGGTAGAGGACGTTGACAAAAACGAACAAGGTGGATGGATGAAATGGGTCCGTGCTTGGACAGCTGAAGAAAACCGCCACGGTGATCTTTTAAACAAATACCTTTATTTATCAGGCAGAATAGACATGCGTCAATTTGAAATGTCTACGCAATATCTTATACACGATGGTTTTGATATCGGTACGGGTGCAGACCCTTATCGAAACTTTATTTATACTTCCTTTCAGGAATTGGCAACCAACGTTTCACATCGTCGTGTATCTGGGCTTTCCAAAAAAGGTGGTGATAAACTTTTAGCAAAAATGTGTGGTGTTATCGCGTCAGATGAAGCCCGCCATGCTAAAGCATATATGTCGTTTATTTCAAAAGCGATGACAGTAGATCCAAGTGAAGTCATGATTGCATTTGAAGATATGATGCGCAAAAAGATCGTCATGCCAGCTCAATTTCTAAGAGAAGCCGGAGAGCCTCAAGGCGAAGCATTTGCACATTTCTCAGACGCAGCCCAACGTTTGGGTGTATATACGGCTTTGGACTATGTGGATATACTAAAAGAGCTGAACAGCGAATGGCAAATAGATCAGGTTACTGGCTTAAACGACAAAGGTGAGAAAGCAAGAGACTATCTCCTAAAGTTACCAGATCGTCTGGCTAGACTGGCTGACCGTATGAAGATTCCAGAGAAAGATTATAAATTCAAATGGATTTACGGATAACATAAAAAAAGCTTGATTAATTAATCAAGCTTTTTTTATGCAGTATTATTACTTCTAACAAGTCAAGGTTATGAATGCTTATTTCACATTACCCATCAATTTACGTACAACGGGCGACAAAGCAATAAGCACTACACCTGCAATCAGCGAGTATAAGCCCAATTGTTTGTAACTGTCTGTATAAGTCACCAGATTATCCGCTAATGAACTTCCTTCTTTAGCTTCAGCCATGCTGGCACCAATCAAACCTGCAACGTATTGTCCGTAAGCACTTGCCAGGAACCACATTCCCATCATGATCCCTTGCAATCTTGCTGGGGATAATTTTGTCATAATTGAAAGACCAATTGGCGAAAGACAAAGCTCTCCCACAGTAATTACAAGCAGTGCAAGCGTGAAAATATCCAATGACGTCATCCCTTCATGAGCAAAAAGACGTGTACTGAAAAGGACATAATATCCCAGTCCTAAGAAGACAAATCCCAATCCAAACTTGATAATCGTGTTGGGTTCAAGCTTCCGTTTGGCTAACCAAATCCAGAATAAGCCAAATAATGGTGCTAAAGCAATGATAAACAATGCTCCTCCAGAATTATTAACGCCATTTGGATCGAGGGTCATAACTCCTAATAAGGAATCATTCAGATGCTTAGCTGCAAAGATGCTCAGTGAACCACCACTCTGTTCATATATTCCCCAAAAAACAATCGAGAAAAGAATAAATACCAGGGCTGCAATCAACTTTTTTCTTTCCTCTGACGTCACCTTAGACATTTCATAGAAAAGATACAGCAACGTCAAGGGGCCGATTGTATACATAAAATAATCAGTATACTGTGTTTTTGACACCATGATTTGAATAACAGGGATAAAAATCAATGTAGCAACATATACTGCATATTCAACCCATTTGGGTAAGGCCTTCGTCTTTACAATAGCATCAGGATCACCTGGCTGAAGTCCTATTGGCCCTAAATGCCTTTTAGTAAAATGAAAATTCACTAAGCTGACCAACATGCCCACTGCCGCCAAACCAAAAGCGACATTCCAACGATGCGCCTCAGAAATAAATGAGGTCAGCATATAACCTTTACCGATTGCAACACAGATATAGCCCCCTAGGAACGCGCCTAAATTTATCCCTGCATAAAACAATGAAAAACCGCCGTCACGACGAATATCACCTTTTTTATACAGTTCACCTACCATAGTAGAAATATTGGGTTTAAAAAAACCAGTACCTATGATGATAAACGATAAACCAAAAAAGAAATATTTATGCGGGTCTGCTGCAAGGAAAAGACTTCCCACAATCATCAATAAACCACCCCAGAATAAAGACTTTCTAAAACCAAGAATTTTGTCTGCGAACAACCCTCCAATAAATGTAAACGCATAAACAAATGCTTGCGTTGCCCCATACTGTAAATTGGCCTCCTTTTCAGCAAAGTTTAGTTGTGTGATCATAAAAAACACCAACATCCCCCGCATACCATAGAAACAAAATCTTTCCCTCATTTCGGAAAAAAACAGACTCCAAATTTGCTTTGGGTACTTCCCTTCAAAATTTTGAATCTCCTCTAACGATTCTCTTGTACTAACCTCCATACTAATTTATATTAATCAAAAAAGCTTCTTTCGTAGAAGAAGCTTATATTTTGTTATTTAATTCCGTGCATCAATCGTTTAATCAATGGATTAAACAGCATTACTAGCAGCCCTGCTAAAGCAGGAATTGCCGTAAATAAGAAGAAGAAATAGCTTAATGAATGCTCTTCTTGAATGGTCTCAACCTGTCCTCCCAACACCGCCGCAACCTTCTGTGCAATCGCAATCGCCAAATACCAGATTCCGAACATAAATGCAAGCATCCTTGCTGGAACCAATTTAGATACGTATGATAAACCTACCGGTGAAATAAATAATTCGCCCAATGTATGGAACAGATAGGTTAGTACCAAAAATACCATGGAGATTTTAGTTCCGGAACTAATTCCCATAGATCCTAAACCGATAATCAAAAATCCGATCGCAACCAAGATCAAACCAAAACCATATTTAAAAGCAGCCGACGGATTATACTTAGACTCCCAGATTTTGGATACTGAGGAAGCAAGTGCGATGATAAAAAATGAGTTTAAGATAGAAAACCAAGAGACTTTAATTTCTGATGCTTCTTTATTGAACTCTTTATACAACATCCAAATTGCAGCACCCCAAATCAAACCAAAGCAAATGAACAATACGATATTAGAAATCGCAATCTTATTCCAGGTTACTTTTGCCAATTTAATCAAAACCCAGGTGATAATCGAAAGCGGGACAATCGTCAACAAGCCATTAACTATATTAAATGTTGTTAACGCAGCTCCAGTTAGCGCTCTGTCAATATTATCTCTTGCTACAATAACCAATGAAGTTGCCCCTTGTTCAAAGCTCATAAAAAAGAATACCAAGAAAAAAGCTAATAACACGACAGCAAACATCCGGTCTCTTACAACTTTGTCATAACGCAATATCCGCGTAACAATAAGATATATGAAGAGGATTAGCGCAACGATAACCATAATATACTGCCCCCTCAGAAAGGGCGTATCCAAACGAGAAAATACGTCAACGATACCATTTTTAGACAAGGGATCATTAAAAGCATATACGAAACCAATAATAGACACTATCGCAATCAATACATAATCCCGTATTGTAAATGGATTTCTTGTATCAGTATCCTCAGCGATAACCGTATGCTCTCCAGTGGTAGATTTTTTTAAAATACCAAGATCTCCCATTAAAGGTTTGGAAAAAACAAACTGCAAAGTCCCCAATAGCATGAAGATACCAGCCAATCCGAATCCCCAGTGCCAACCATAAGTTTCGGCTATATATCCGCATAACATCATACCAAAGAAAGCTCCAGCATTGACTCCCATGTAGAATATGGTATAAGCTCCATCCTTTTTCTCCGGTAGATCTTTATACATCTCACCTAAGATAGAAGGCATATTTGGCTTAAAAAACCCTGTTCCGATTACTAGACATATCAGACCAAGGAAAAACATAATTGAGGTATCAAAAGCCATGGCAGCATGTCCTAGCGTCATAATTGCTGAACCAATGATAACCGCTTTACGTGATCCAATATATTTATCCGCAATAATCCCTCCTAGAATCGGAGTTAAATAGAGCATCATGGCATAGGTTCCATAAAGCGCTCCAGCTTGCTGTGCAGTCCAAGACCATCCCGAGAAAGGACTACCTTGAATGACTGCTGCAGTTAAAAACTGCATTAAGAGTACGCGCATTCCGTAGAACGAAAAACGTTCCCACATTTCAGTAAAGAAAAGGACAAAGAGTCCTGAGCGCTGCCCCAATACATTTGACTTAAAAAAATCAGTCGACGGGCTAGTAGTTATATCCCCGTTTAATCTCCCCATAAATAATCAACCTTTATTTTTTGATAAAATACTTACAAAGAAACAAAAACAAAATCACTTTTGACCAAAATAAAGTTGCATAAACAAAAAAAGGCAACCCTTTGGATTGCCTTTTCGGTAACAATTTTAATATGCCTTATCTTTTGTGCAATTGCTCATAAAGATCAATAACCTTTTTCTGCAGTTCAATCACTTCGCCATCGCGTTGTTGTAATTTTTGCGTCAAAGCATTAACCTCATTTACATACTCCTTATCCTCTTCAGAATCTGAAGTAGATAAAAGTTGAACAACTGTCAAATTGAATAATTTTGAAATTTGATTCAGGCGAGACAAATTCACATCTGTAATACCTGTTTCAATTTTAGAAAATGCTGGGATTGAGATATCCAATCGTTTTGCAACATCCTCTTGACTCCACCCTTTTTGGTGTCTAAGTAATCTGATTTTTTTTCCTAATGCATTCATCTGGTAGATATTTTAAACAAAAATAATAAATTATAATTTAATTTACATTAAATTATAATTTTTTCTCTAAAAATCTTTAAAAAACCGATCTGCGAGCACAGACAAATTAACCCCATTATAATTATTTAAACTCATAAGAAGTAAATTGTAGCCCTTAGATTTTACTCCATCTAAAAAAGAATAGAGACCATCCAAGCTCACAACAACCTCTAAATCAGGGTTATTAAAATTATCTTTAATATTATTTGGAACACTTCCGATATCTTTATTAAGCTCCTTACAAGAATTTATATTCACGTAGACCACAGATAGATCCGACTCTTTCATAGAGTTTGCGTATTGTAACAAAAACGATGAATCTAAACTATCATAGGAGTTTAATTCGATAATTGTAACCAATTTCTGATTAGGAAATTGCTCTTTCACAGCGTGGATACTTGACTTGACTTTATCCGCATTGCAGGCATAATCCTGATAAACCACAGATCCCTCCGAGCTTGCAACAAACTCCAAATAACGGATCGAAGTATTAAAACTCTTTATTGCATCAAAGAACTCTTTCTTTTTGATTCCCAACCATTCGCAGATCGTATATGCGCCGGCAATATTAGACAGGTTATGCTTTCCAAACACTTGCAACGGAACATCTCCATCCGGTGTATTGATATAAGTAATCCCCTTATTGATCGTATAATCAGGAATTTTATAGCCATGTCTGTTGATCTTACAATCTTTCGTATCTTGAAGAACTCGCTGTAACACAACATCTTCCTTATTATAAATCAAGGTGCCTTTTGGCGGAATTGAGTCAATAAAATCTTCAAATTGTTTAATATATTCCTCTTGTGATATTTTTGAATTAAATTCATTCCATACGATACCCGAAATCAAGGCTATATTCGGTTTATAATACAAAAACTTAGACTTAGGATCGATCTTGGATGAAACATATTCATCTCCTTCGATAATAATAATCTTATTATGCTTAGTAATATCGACCAGCTTATCAAAACCTCTCAATTGAGCGCCTACCAAATAGTCAAATTCTTTTCCTAGAAATCGCATAACATGCATAACCATGCTCGTTATAGTTGTTTTACCATAACTTCCAGCGATAACCACTCGAATTTTATCTTGGGAAAGCTCTTGTATAAATTCCGGAAAAGAATAAATTTTCAGGCCTAATTCTTGTGCTCGTTTCAATTCAAGGTTATCTGCCTGTGCATGAGCGCCCAAGATCACAGCGTCAATATCATCAGTCACTCTTTCCTCAAACCATCCCAGTTGATTCGGAAGCAACCCTGCTTCGATCAAATGAGAACGAGAAGGCTCCACGATCTGATCGTCAGAACCTGTCACTTGATGCCCCTGTTTTGCCAATGAAATAGCAAGGTTATGCATCACACTACCACCTATTGCTATAAAATGAATCCGCATAGCTAAATTACTGCTTCACAAATTTGGCTGCACACCAATTGTTTAAAACTTTATTGGAGATAAACTCAAAGCCCAATGATATTGCAGAATCGCTTAAAATAGCCAAATCCTCCTCTTCATAGAAACCACTTAAGTATAGCTCCCCTCCTGTGCGTATACTCAACGCATACTGTGGTAATTGCTCTAAAAGTATGTTACGATTAATATTTGCTAAAATCACATCAAAGACTCGACCTTCTAACACTTCGTAAGACCCACAAAGCGTCTCGATATGATCCACATGATTGAGCTCTTTATTTTCAATCACACTTTCCACACATATTTCATCATAATCCACAGCCAATACATGATCGGCTCCTTTTTTTGATGCCAGAATTGCCAGAATCCCTGTACCGCAGCCCATGTCTAAAACTTCCTTTCCACTAAAATCATTCTCCAAAATATATTGAAGCATCATCGAAGTTGTTTGGTGATGACCTGTACCAAAAGACATCTTCGGGTCTATAATGATTTCGTATGGAAATTCTGGTTTTGTCTCATGAAAAGTTGCCCGTACATAGCATTGTCCCCCCACTTCAATCGGGTTGAAATTGCTCTCCCACAGTTTATTCCAATTCTGATTTTCTATTTCCTGTACCTTATAATCGACCTCTAGGCCCTCATAAGGTTGCAGCATTAATGTTTCCAATGCTTGCAAGTCAAGATTTGCAGCCGGAATATAAGCTGCAAATCCAGATTCGGTATCTTCAAAAGTATCGAAACCAATATCACCCAAATCAGATATCAACAGATCTTTTTGCCACTCTTCACCTGATAACATTTGAAAGATAACCTCTACGTATTTCATTTCTAAAAATTAGCCGTTAAATACTTTAGCGATATCAATAAAATCTCTCGATTTCAAAGATGCCCCTCCAATCAAACCACCATCGATATCTGCCTGCGCAAATAAATCTTTTGCATTGCCAGGGTTACAAGATCCCCCGTAAAGAATACTTGTATTATCTGCAATCTCTTGACCATATTGATCAGCAAGAACCTGGCGGATAAATTTATGAACCTCTTGTGCTTGCTCCGGACTAGCTGTCAATCCTGTACCGATTGCCCAAACCGGCTCATATGCCAACACAACTGAAGCAAATGCTTCTTTAGACAAGTGGAACAATCCGTCAGTCAGTTGTGTTTTAATAACATCGAAGAAAGCACCAGATTCGCGTTCTTCTCTTGTTTCCCCAATACAGAATATTGGAGTTAAGCCATGTTTTAAAGCAATGTCTACTTTAGATGCTAATAATGCATCTGTTTCGCCAAAATAAGCACGTCTTTCAGAGTGACCTAAAATAACATGTGAAGCACCAACTGATTTTACTTGTGATGCTGAAATCTCACCTGTATAGGCTCCCGACTCAGCTTGATGAATATTCTGTGCACCGATATTGACATTAGCAACATTTTTCGACAATTGTCCAAGACTTGACAAATGGATAAATGGGCTACAAACAACCAGTTCTTGATTTCCAATCACTTCATCTTTGGCCATATTGATAATTTCAGAAAACAAACTTAATCCTGATTGATAGTCCAAATTCATTTTCCAATTACCAGCTACGATTTTTTTACGCATGATTTTACGATTTAATTATATTTGTTGTTAAGTTGATTCAATTTATCTTTCATCTGCTCAGTGAGCACTTCCCCCTTCGAAGCATATAAAGCTTCCAAATATGCCATAAACTTATCAAATACATAGTTCTGTGTATTTCCATCAAACACCCAAGCAAATGACGGTACAAATTTAGCATAAAAACTTGTATCTGCCAGCATGCTTGCAATTCCAATTACTGTTCCTGTATTTAAAGATGAATTGATACCAAGGCGAGTATAATCTCCAATAAACGCACCGCATTTTAACAATCCTGTATCCCGATCCCTGTTCAGTGCGTAATCGTAAATGGAAACCGTTTTTAAATTATTCTTTAGATTGGAATTGGAAGTTCCTGCACCCAAATTGCACCAATCCCCTATAACCGAGCAGCCTAGATAACCGTGATGCCCCTTGGCAGAAAAATCGCCGATAACCGAATTCCCTATCTCCCCACCAACTACACTATGCTTCCCAACAGAAACATTTCCATACACCGTCGTTCCCATTTTTACAACAGCTCCTTTTCCTAGATATAATGGTCCCCGCAGATGCGCCCCTTCCATGATTGTAACATCTTCATCGATATATATTGGTCCTTGCAAGGAATTAAGTGTTGCGCATTCTATACTGACATTATCTGCAATATAAAAGCTACTACCCAACAATTGATTTGTCGCTGACACGACGGGAACCTGAGTATCTTGAACCAAAAGCTTAAAATCACTTATTATTTCTGCACCAGTCAGCAAAAATATATCTTCAACACCTTTTATTATATCTACCTTGTCGTCAATCTCCCGAATACGATAAATACCGGTATGTGTATAGCGACAGGCTAAAACATATCCTTTGTGCAACAAGACATCCCCAACAATTAATCCTTGCACAGCCACTAGCAATATAGCTGTAGGGATAATATTTTCTGACACCCAAACGACTTCTTCCTCATGCCCACTGGCTTGAATATAATGAACATCAAACTTTGAGGTTATTTTTTGCCATTTCTCCCGCAAAGTCAATACGCCTACCCGAAGATCTAAACAGGATTTAATGAAAGTGAATGGATAAAGACTCTTTTTATCAAAAGAGGTTAATGGCGCGCTAAGTCTATCCAACAATTGGATCGTATCAAAGCAATCTGTAAAGAAGATTTTCACAAATTAAAAATAACAAAAAAAACCCGATAAATCATATTTATCGAGTTCTTAATATTGTAATATACAGATCTGCTACAATTATTTTTTGTTGTAACGGTTACGGAATTTATCGATACGACCGGCTGTATCAACCAATTTCATTTTACCTGTATAGAAAGGGTGTGAAGTGTGAGAAATCTCCAATTTTACAACTGGATACTCAGTACCATCTTCCCATGTAATAGTCTCTTTAGTATCAACACAAGATTTTGTAATAAAAGCATAGTCATTTGACATATCTTTAAATACAACTAATCTGTAATTTGAAGGATGCAAATCTTTTTTCATTATTATTATGATTACGTATATTCAATTATTGAGGTGCAAAGATAACTTATAAAAATGTAACTTACAACAATTACTAAGAATAATTAGCTGAATTTTTCCACATTTTATTTAATTGCACTTATCAAGCTTACAAATGTAACAATCTTTATCCTTACCCAAAGAATAATTTTGTTTATCGACTTTTTTACCTAACTTAACTCACTACAATTAAATCACTTACATAATTATGAGCAAATTAGATGAAAAAATTGCTGCATATGTTGCAGAATCAAAAAAGCTAGGCTTATCATTAGATGAAGCATTTATTGCAAAAGTAACAAAAGGAATAGGACCTTCCATTTACAATGCAGACTCCGAGACAATCGCTGCATCAGATCCCGAAGAACTTAATCGCGTCAAACAAAATTTTCTAATCAAAAAACTGGGTCTAAAAGACGGCCCTGATCTAGACAAAGCAGTAGAGGAGGTTATTACCGCTATTGGTAAATCCAATAAAAATAAATACCGTGTATTAGTCTATGCCCTATTGGCAAAAAAATTCAAAAAAGAATCTGTTTACCAATAAGCATCAACTTTTTTAACCCAACTCCTAACCAAAGACCATTTCTCCAAAAAACTGAGGAAGATGAAAATTAGGAGTTGGGTTTTCTATTTTGTTCCATGATATAAAATGTGGCTGTTTGAGATGATCTCCACATTTGTAGAAATTTCCATGTATCAGTTTACCTTTCAGATCTACAAAATCGTCAAACTTAAATACGGAAAGCGGAATGACCTCAATCATACTCCATCTCTTATCGCTACCATTACGCGTTATTAAAGAGAAGGTACGAACCTTTTCTATCTCAGTAGCTTCCAGTCGATTTCTAGCTGCTTTTTCGGCCGGACCGTAGCCAATCAAGCCAGTTCCGATTAAATTAAATTCTAGATTATAATAGTTTTTACAGCCATCAAACGAAATAAAAAACTCCACACAGCTATCTTCCCATACATTTTCATTTATTTCTGAATAGTTTCCACGCAGCTGTTCTTCGACGACATCATATTGCAATACAAGATACTCCGGGGTGTAGCCAATCTTAAATTGAACCTCGGGTTTATAAGGGAAAGACTCGCTCCAGTTATTGAACTCCAGCGAATGCGATTCGAGATTACCCAAGAGCTTCGACAGGGTATTGTAATCAGGGGTATGGGTCAGCTCCCCTACGATAGGCAAAATGGTTAGTTTTTTCATTCCAATATGTTTTTTACAGAAAAAGAAGCTTCATCTACTCGATGGAAGCTTCTCAATAGGATTAAAGGTATAAAATTGTTAAATACTATCAAAAACCACCTTCCGCATAAATGCTTCATTCTTTTCCATTTCTTCAACCAACTTCAACTGCGTATTTGTACGCACCAAATTATGATCCTCATATTTGGTCTTGTAATAGTGATCCCCCTCCAAATAGTCTGTTAAGAAACGTACACCTTGCATATAAGGCAATAAGAACGCGCCATCTACCAATGTTTCCTTTTCCAAAGTCGTCAAAAAGTCATTAGCTTCCTCCAGATAACCTTCAGCATATGCTTTATATAAAGCTAGATTTAAGATAATTTTCGAAATATCTTGCTCATCTTCAGCAACAGGATTAATAATCGTCCGAATAGCATCACCGAAGTCGTATGCCACGTAGCCCGGCATTACTGTATCTAGGTCGATCACACATTGCATCTTATCATGGCTATCTAAGAGCACATTATTAAACTTTGTATCATTATGTGTGATACGCAAGGGAAGTTTACCTTTACTGCCAAGTTCGAGAATAGTTTTCATTCGATCTTCACGATTAAAGATAAAATCCAATTTATCCTTTACCAACTCAACACGTTGACAGACATCCTTAGCAATTGCTTTCCGAAGATTTTCAAGTCTAAACTCTATATTATGGAAATTAGGAAGTACCTCAACGATCAATGAGGCGTCTAAATCCGAGAGTTGCTTTTGAAATAGGCCAAAAGCACGGCCACCTTCTGCTGCCTGTACTTCGGTCTCTACTATATCATAACTCTTGGTATCCTCAATAAGGATAAACATACGCCAATAGTTCTCTTGGATATCTTTTATATATAATTTCCCATCTCTTGTAGGAACAATTGTCAATACATGATCGCTGATTCTCTTTCCTTCAGCGACTTTAACTTTCTTACTAAGATGCTTCGTAACAAGCTCGATATTATGCATCAATCCGTCCACGTTAGGAAAAACATGGTGATTAATACGTTGCAATAAATGCGATATACCGCTATTTACAGTTGTAACTACACGATAAGTATCATTGATATGACCAGAACCAAATGGTTGCACTGAAATGATATCTCCTTCTAATGTGAATTGTTTTGCTGCGCTCTCTACTACTAATTGGTTAAAATCAGACATTAAACTATGTTTTTTAAATCATCAATGTGCTTGCAATATCACAAATTGAATTAATAAATGATAATTTTTATTTCAATCAAACGTTTGCATGAAATTTAATAAAATTAAGCAAACGTTTGCACTTTCATTTATCCCAAATGAAATAATATATTTGTTAATAGTAGTCAGTCTTATAGACTGTTTTCAAACAAGTAAATAACTAATATACAAACTCCTCATATCTCAAAACAATGGATAGAAGAAATTTCATAAAATCGACTGCCATCACTACCGCTGGAATCGGTGTCCTTTCAAGTACAGAATTATTTGCCCAAACAAATGGAAAAATAAAAATCGGTTTTATTGGTGTAGGCCTTAGAGGACGTAATCACGTTCAAATAGCCCTAAACAGAGATGATTTAGAAATTGTGGCAATCTGCGACACCCAGGAAGAATCTCTGGCACAATGCCGTAAACAATTCAATGCAAAAGGCACCAAACTTCCAAAAGAATATACTGGAGGCGTTGATGCTTACAAAAAGATGTTAAGCAATGAAAAACTAGATGCAGTCATTATCGCTACTCCTTGGCAATTTCACAAAGACCAAGCTATTAGCGCAATGAAAGCGGGTCTATATGTAGGTTGTGAGGTTATTGCAGGCTTAACAGTACAAGACCACTGGGATATTGTCAAAGCATCAGAAGAAACCGGAAAACCTTATATGACATTGGAAAACGTAGCTTTCCGTCGTGACGTACTTGCGGTATTGAATATGCATAGACAAGGTCTTTTTGGCGAATTATTACACCTGGAAGGCGGTTACCAACACGATTTACGTGAGGTACTATTCAATGACGGTAAAAATTATTACGGTCATGGTGTAGAATACGGTCCAAAAGCAATTTCTGAAGCACAATGGCGCACGCAATTCAACGTTGACCAAGATGGTGATCTTTATCCTACACACGGCCTAGGTCCAATCATGCAGTTTGCCGATATCAACAAAGGTAATAGATTCACGCACATTACTTCTTACTCAAGTAAAGCCCGTGGTTTGGCAGCATATGTCAACAAGGTAGCTCCAGGTCACCCGAATGGTAAGATCAATTACAAAAATGGCGATATCACACAAACAATGTTGCAATGTGCAAATGGTGAAACCATGTTATTAACGCACGACACACACTTGCCAAGACCTTATTCTATCGGCTTCCGTGTACAAGGAACAGACGGCATTTGGATGGATGTTGCTAAAGGTATTCATATCGAGGGTAAATCCAAACCGCATACGTGGGATTCGGCAGACGAATGGGTAAAGAAATACGACCACCCTATCTGGCAAAAATACGAAGAGGTAGCAAATGGTTCTGGTCACGGTGGCATGGACTGGTTTGTATTTAATGCTTTCATCCAAGCTGTAAAACAAAAGGTACAAACTCCAATTGATGTTTATGATTCAGTAACCATGAGTGCTGTATTCCCATTATCTACAGAATCTATTCAGAAAGGAAATAAAACTTTGGAATTTCCTGATTTTACAAAAGGAAAATGGAAAACAAAGAAAAATACTTTTATGCTAGATGACAGTGGAATGTAATTGACAAAACATCCTTATTATCATAAAAGCCGTATTGAAATATATACGGCTTTTTTTATGGATACGCGATAAATGATAATAATAATACGACTTAGCTGGTCTTTTTCTTAAATTAGCTCTTGCAAACAACTTTTTCAATCCATTATGCTTACCGAAGCAATTATAATTTTAGTCTTGATTATTCTGAACGGAATACTATCAGCATCAGAAATATCCATCGTATCTAGCAGAAAGGCGAGGCTACAGGCCGAAAGTGACAAGAACAATCCCGCTGCTAAAATTGCCCTTAACCTGAAAGAATCACCCAACAGTTTTCTATCCACTGTACAGATAGGCATTACCCTTATCGGTATCCTTACAGGATTCTTTTCCGGTGGTAGTATTTCATCTTATCTAGTCGAAATTTTTAATAAATCCAGCATTGTAGTCCCATATAGCGAACAGCTCGCTGTAATCATCGTTGTCTTTATTATTACCTACTTCTCTTTGGTCCTTGGTGAACTCGTTCCCAAACGTATAGGTATGGCTATTCCGGAGAAATATGCCATGCTTATTGCTTATCCGATGAATTTGCTGAGCAAGATCGTTAAACCATTTGTTTGGCTACTTAGCATGTCAACAGAATTTATTGTCAAAATTCTCAATATCAAAAGCAGTAGCAACAGTGTTACTGAAGAGGAAATTAAGGCTCTTGTAGACGAAGGGGTTGATAGTGGAGTCATCGAAGGGATTGAACATGATATCGTTGACCGTCTATTGAGTTTAGGAGACAAAAAAGCAGTCAATCTGATGACTCACCGCAAAAATATTGTTTTCTTGGACCTCGAAGATTCTTTTGAAGAAAATAGAAAGATCATACTGGACAACGACCATTCTATCTATCCTGTCTGTGAAGGTGGCCTTGACAACATTAAAGGTGTTGTCCATGTAAAATCATTACTCCGGCAATGTCTCCAAAACGAACCATTTGACTTAAGTACACTCATGTTACCCATCAAGTTTGTTAACGAGTTCAGTTCCTCCTATAGCATCATGAATACGTTACGCACCTCTAGTATACATCAGGCAGTCGTTATTGATGAATATGGCTCTCCTCAAGGAATTATTACCTTACGGGATATCGTTGGTGATTTGGTGGGCAACATCACAGAAAGTGACCTGAGTGCCCGCCCAACGATACGTCAATTGGAAAACGGTGACTATGTCGTCGACGGACAATATCAGATCGAGGACCTTCTCGATGAATTTGAGATTGGTCTCTCGGAAGAAGATGAAGATGAGATCAATAATGTGACCACCGTCGGAGGTTTAGTATTTTTAAGATTGGATCATGTCCCTGAAGAGGGCGAGCGTGTACGATTTAAAAACCTAATTTTTGAAGTACTCGATATGGATGGACACCGCATCGATAAGCTACTCTTAAAAGTCGAGGAATAGCGCATTAATATGCTTTAACGTAGCAACCCAGACTAAGCATAACAAAGAAGGGCTAATCACATGATCAGCCCTTCTTTGTTATATAAATATCCGATTTTATTAGTTGATACCATGCATCATTTTCTTCAATATCGGGTTAAAGGCAATTAATAGCAGCGCCGTAACACCAGGAACAATGGCAAAGATCATAAAGAAATAAGACATCGAATGCTCTTCTGTAATCCGATCAATATATGAACCTAAAAATCCACCGATAAAGTTAGCTATCGCCGAAGCACAGAACCAGCACCCGAAAAGAAGTCCTAAAAATTTCTTTGGAGAAAGCTTACTGACATAAGACAGCCCAACGGGTGATAAACAAAGCTCTCCAGCTGAATGGAAGAAATAGGCGATTACAAGCCAAATCATACTGACAGAGGCGGTTTTCGCCCCTTGCGGAATCTCACTGGCACCATAAGCTAATGCTGCAAATCCAATACCCACTAAAATTAAACCCATCGCAAACTTAACAGGTCCCGAAGGATTCCATATTTTTTCCCAAAATTTACTAAATGAAGATGCTAGCGAAATAATAAAAAATGCATTCAATATCTGAAACCAAGAAGCTCCTACTTCAGAACCGGTTATTCCAATTTCTCTAAATACTTTCCATAAACCCAAACACCAAATTATTCCAAATGAGACACCGGTAAATAAAATTGTCAATGGATATTGTTTATAGATCTTCCTCGCCAATGCCGTTAAAACAATCGTTACAATAACAATAGGTACAATGGTTAAAATAGTATCGATCCATTTAAATGTTACAGCTGAACTGCCAGACAGCACTCTTTGTGTGTAATCCTTGGCAAAGATTGACATGGAGCCTCCCGCCTGTTCAAAAGACAGAAAGAAAATAACACTAGCCAACATAAATATGATCACAACGATTAATCTATCACGAACAACATGCGCTGGAATAACTTCCTCCTCTTCTTCATGATTTTTAATTTTTTTCTCATGATAGGCACGAAGTGCTTTGGGAGAATCCCCGATGATCCCGAATATCTTTTGTCCAAAATAAAACTGCAACATGCCGAAGAACATAAATACACCCGCGAGCCCAAAGCCATAATGCCAGCCAATCTTCTCTCCGATATAACCACATAGGAGCATACCTAAAAATGAACCTGCGTTGATCCCCATATAGAATATGGTATAACCAGCATCTTTTTTAGGGCTTTGATCTGGATAAAGATTTCCCACCATAGAAGAAATATTAGGTTTGAACATCCCATTCCCAAGGATCATCAGAACAAGACCAAGATAAAAGAAATTTGAATTCACACCCTCAAACGCCATCGACAAATGGCCTAAGGTCATCACCAAAGCTCCGATCAAGATTGCCTTTTTAAAACCGGTCAGCTTATCCGCAATCATTCCACCGATCAATGGTGTTAAATAGACGAAACCAGTATACAAACCATATAGTTTCATGGCCCGTTCATTACTCCATTCCCATCCTCCATCAGCAATAGAACTTATTAAAAATAAGGTCAACAATGCCCGCATACCATAGTAACTAAACCGCTCCCACATCTCCGTAAAGAATAGCACAAATAATCCAGCAGGATGTCCATTTACCATCTTGTCATCGATCCCCTGTTTAGCAAGATGTGCTACAAGAACTTGATCTTTTTCTTGATTCATATAATTTCAATAATTGTTTTATAACTCAGGTTTTGTTTTTATTTTGATAAAAATCGCTTGAAGATACACTATTTTTCTATGAATTAATCAATTCCGTGCATCATCTTTTTTATTTTTTTGTTACCTAGAATAAGAAATACTGCCGCAATCATCGGTATTACTGTAAACACAGCAAAGAAATAAGACATAGAATGCGATTCGGTAATCTTATCAATATACGATCCAATAAAACCTCCTATAAAGTTAGCTATGGCATTGGCACAAAACCAAAACCCGAATAATAGCCCCAGGAATTTTTTCGGCGAAAGCTTACTCACATACGATAGCCCCACCGGGCCTATGCATAATTCGCCTACTGTATGAAAAAAGTATGCCATAACCAGCCAGAGCATACTAACAGAAGCTGTCTTAGCACCAGTAGGAATCTCCGAGCTTCCTATAGATAAAGCCGCAAAACCGACCCCTACTAATACCAGTCCCATTGCGAACTTAATCGGGCCAGAAGGATTCCATACTTTCTCCCATATTTTACTAAATGATGTAGCCAACGTAATGATAAAGAACGAATTTAACATTGGAAACCAGGATACCGTAACTTCCGAATTCATACCATAATATTCCCGATAAACTTTCCAAAGACATAAAGACCAGATGATCACAAAAGAAAGACTCGAAAAAAGTATAATCATAGGATATTTACGAATGATTTTCTTCGCTAAAACGAACAAGACACCAGTAATTACCATAATTGGCAACACTGTCAATGCGGCATCCAACCATTTAAATAAGATCGCCATTTCTCCACTCAAGACCCGCTGTGTATAATTTTTCGCAAAGATTGTCATAGACCCCCCGGCTTGCTCAAAAGCTAAATGAAATACGATACTGGATAACATGAATATAGCAATGACCAGCAAACGGTCACGAACAATATGCTTTGGATTTTCTTCTTGACCTGCTGTAATCTCCGCTGTTTCTTCTTGTTTTTCCGGTGTATTTCCAATTTTTCCAAAAATCGTTTGCGCAAAATAAAACTGCAACATACCCAAAAACATAAATACTCCAGCAAGGCCGAAGCCGTAATGCCAGCCGATCTTTTCGCCAATATAACCGCATAACATCATACCCAGAAACGCACCTCCGTTAATGCCCATATAAAAGATGGTATAACCTGCATCTTTTTTACCGCCTTTATCAGGGTATAATTTCCCTACCATGGAAGAGATATTCGGTTTGAACAAGCCATTTCCCAAAACAATCAACACCAACCCGGTCAAAAAGAAACTTTTATTAAAACCTTCTAAAGCCATGGCAATATGTCCAAGCGTCATAATGATGGCGCCAATCATAATGGATTTCTTGTAACCCGTGAGACGATCAGCAATAATTCCACCGAATAGGGGAGTTAAAAACACCATTCCGGTATACAAACCATAGAGCTTCATCGCCTCCGAATTCGTCCAGCCCCAGCCATGTTGAGCAATTGTCGAAACCAAAAAGTTCACCAACAGTGCCCGCATACCATAATAGCTGAAACGCTCCCACATCTCGGTGAAGAATAAGACGAACAAGCCGGCAGGATGCCCTTGTACCAATACATGTTCCGCTCCTACTTTTTGCAAATGGGTTTCAAGAACAGCATTTTTTTCAAAATTCATGTTTTTTTAAATAGTTGTTTTTCAAAATAAGGTAGCGCGATTACCATTTATTGTTCTTTCATCAGCAAATGGAAAAATCTGATGCCCCCTCTTCCTACATAAAGAGGCTTTTTTACTTATCTTCATCTATACCAATCGGATAATAAAGATTCAAATAGGTTTCTAAAGAGTAAACTTCTAATTCTTTGCGGCTTCTGTCCGAGAGCAACAAATAAATTGAAAGCCTATACAAAATAGTAAAGTTCTTTCCATCTGCTGAAAAGAACTTTACCATTCCACGTTATATTAAATCAATGGACGTAAACGCTCCAATAATTTTTTAGTAGCAAAAATACCCTCTTCCTCACTCAGCTTACTTCCTTCATATTCGATTCCCACATAACCTTTGAATTTTGCTTTTTTAACAATCTTCAACATACGCTCATAATCAATTTGTGTTTCATTACCATTAGCGTCAAAATCGTGCGTTTTTGCACTCACACCATGTGCATATGGCATCAAATCTGTTACACCTTGATAACGGTCATACTCATAAAAATTACCAAGGTCCGGTAAACTGCCACAGTACTTACTACCGACAGCTTTTAATGTATTTGCTAACCAGTCACCATGGGAAGAGATACCACCATGATTTTCTACAATAATGCTGATTCCTGCTTTTTTACCAATATCAGATAATGCAGTTAAGCTTTCAACAACACGTTTGCTCACTTCCTCAGGCGTCCCTTTTCCAGCCGCATTGACACGAATGGCATGACAACCCAAAAAATTAGCTGCAGAGATCCATTTATAATGGTTTTGCACGGCCTGTTTTCTCTTCGTTTCATCTTCATCACCGAGATTTCCCTCACCATCAATCATAATGAGTACATTACGAACACCGTTATCTTTTGCACGCATATTCAACTCAGTAAGATAATTATTATCATTAGCCTTATCTTTAAAAAACTGATTTACATATTCTACGCCATAGATACCATATTTTTTGGCCGCTAATGCTGGAAAATCCAAATTGTTCAAATCTCCTTTGAACAAGGATTTATGCAATGACCATTCGGCCAGGGAAATGTCAAACCAATCTTTCTTTGCTACCGCAAAACTCTCCAATGAAGGAGCTAATGCTACACCAGCAGATGCTAATGCAAGGTTTTTAAGAAAATCTCTTCTTGAATTCATGTGTTTAGATTTAATGTGTTATTTAAATATTTCCCCAACCAGTAGTCAACACATCTACAAGGTGCATTGTCTGAATAGGTAATTTATGTTTATCGATATAAGATTGCAGCTGCAGCAAACAAGATGAATCAGTAGAAATGATGTAATCCGCGTTAATATCAAGTGCATTACGAACTTTTTGTTCAGCCATTGCTGCGGAAATCCCTTCGAATTTAACTGCAAAACTGCCACCAAATCCACAGCATGTTTCACTATCTTTCACTTCCACCATCTCTAAACCCAAAACCTTACTCAATAATCGCCGTGGTTCATCTTTAATCTTGCACTCCCGCAGAGCCGAGCAAGAATCGTGGTACACCGCAATACCCTCTAATTCAGCTCCAAAATACTCTTTTTTCAGCACGTTTACTAAAAAATCAGAGATTTCCATAACCTGTTGCTGTATTCTATGGCATTGATGAGAATCTGCCGAATTTGCGAATAAATCATTGTAACCATGCCTTACCATGCCTGTACAAGATGCAGAAGGAGAAATAATGACATGCTCTCCCGAGAAATCACCTAAAAACTTCCGTCCGACCTGTTTCGCATCATCCCAAAATCCGGCATTATACGCAGGCTGACCACAGCATGTCTGCTCGGGATTGTAGACGACTTCGCAACCGACCTTTTCTAATAAACGAACAGTATTAAAAGCAGTCTCAGGATAAAGCTGATCTATAAAACAAGGAACAAAAAGTTCTACTTTCATATTTAATTCAATCAATAAAATTAAGATTTATTGGATATTAATATCCGCACCAAAAGTAACAATCCAATTACAAAAAATAAAGAAAGAACCAATGCTGAATAACGAATATTATGTGTCACCTGCTCTATAAATCCAAATGAGAACAATCCAATGACAATGGCAACCTTTTCTGTAACGTCATAAAAGGAGAAAAAAGCAGTCGTATCTTTGATATCTGTTGGGATTAGTTTAGAATAGGTCGAGCGCGATAGCGACTGAATCCCACCCATGACTAAACCTACCAGTGCGGCGATGATATAAAACTGAAGCGGGGTAGCTAGATAGAAAGCCGATATACAGATACCGATCCAGATTATCACCACAACAATCAATACTTTAATATTTCCAAAAAGCGTGGATAAATATGACATTAAAAACGCACCTAAGATGGCTACAAGCTGAATGAGAAGGATTGTTGCAATCAACCTTTCCGCACCTAGATGTAGGATTTTCTCTCCAAACGAAGAGGCCACAATCATCAAGGTTTGAACGCCAATTGCATAAAAGAAAAAGGCCGGCAGAAACTGTTTGATTTCAGGAATACCTTTGATCTTTTGAATCACATGTCCGAATTCATCCCGTACATTCTGCACAAAACTTTTACCCGTATTATTCTCCGTCGCGTCGATTTTGGGCAAATATTTAAAAGGAATCATCGAAAAGCCAAGCCACCATAATCCAACCATTAAAAACGATATGCGAGCTGGCAACGAAGCATCTGTAATACCAAACCATTCAGGCTTAAGTACCACAATAAAACAAAGGATTTGTAAAGTAACACAGCCGATATAACCAAAAGCAAAACCTTGCGCACTCACCTTATCCTGCTGATCGACGGTAGCCAAGAGTGGCAAATAAGAGTTATTGAACAAAACGCCACCGATATAGCCCATTGCCGCAATAACAAAACATATAATTCCAATTTCCAATGTCTCAAGCTTGAAGAAAAATAAGCACATACAAGCAATTGCCCCCATATAGGTAAAGAATTTCATAATCTGTTTCTTTTTTCCTTTTGCATCGGCGTACGAAGAAATAAAAGGCAAGGAAAAGGACATCAACAGATAGGCAAAGGCCAAGGAAAAATTGGAAAGAGCTGTATTGACCACCTCTATCCCAAAGAAACTAACAACATCACCATGCTCTTTTGTAGTCGTAATTGCCGTATAGTAAACTGGGAATATCGTGGAAGTAATAACAAGGTTGTAAGCAGAATTGGCCCAATCGAACATGGCCCAAGAACGAATCAATTTTTTATTGTTTTTTACAATTGCTTCCATTTAAATTGGCTTAATAAGTTTGACGAATATAAGTAATTATTTTAGCCATTTCTTTACGAATTGTACTTGCCTGATCATCTATATAATTGTTGTTCATAAAAGAGAATGCCAAGCGTCTTCCTGTCCGCGTGATCAGATAACCACTTTGATTATAGACAGATGTAATCGTTCCTGTTTTAGCAAAAACAAAAGGTTCACCAAGATCTTTGCTGTAAGTCCGTTTCAGGGTACCATCTACTCCACCAGCCGGAAAAAGACGAAAACGATCCTGCTCGTTCGGCAACTTATTTTTTATGAGCACTAAAAGGTCTACATTATTCTGTGGTGTCACTTTGTTATAAGACGATAAACCCGACCCATCAAAAATGGCAACCTCCGCTGAAAAATATTTATAAATATTATTCTTCATCCAGTCACGAACCAGATAGGTATCAAACTGCCCAAATTGTTTCCACGAGCACATCATTAAGAACTGTTCAGCAATAAAATTATCGCTTGGAAGCATCATTTCCCGAATCAAGTTCTTGGTACTGCCCGAATAGAGTATTTTAGTATTGCTCGGCTTTTTGTAGGACAATAAGGTCACCGATTTACCTAGACTATCAGATAATAACTTAACAAATAGACTGTCAGAATAGATAAATGGAACTTCATTGACATAACCGCTAGGTACGGGACGTTTAGACATCCAAAAGGAATTTGCGCGAAATGAACGGGAAAGTTCGAAATCACCTGATTTGGGTTCCGGTAAAAAGTCTAACGCATTTTGGAAACTCGCTGGGGAAGTTGCAAGATAATTACTCCCCCTTTGTCGAAAAGTGACCACATTGCCATAAATAGGAAATGTACTTATTTCAGGCTGATAATAGGCTTCAAAATCCTCCATGGCCCATCCATGCGCAAAGAACTTATTTTTCATTGTACCCGGCACGACAAAAATACGCTTATTCGTGCTTTTTAGGAAATTGTACGCCACCCTTGTATCTAATCGATTATGCAAAAATGTTGGGTCACCCGTCCCCCATATAAGTAGTGAATCCCCGCGTTCAATATATTCCAAACCTGGTATTGAATCTCCCAAAAGTTCCAATGCGGCATAGGTGGTATATATTTTTGTATTAGAGGCAGGTGTAAAATGCTTATTACCGTTAATGTCCATCACATATTTATCTGCATTTAAATCATACAAGGAAAACCCAACAAAATGATCATTTAATATCTTGGATTCCTGAAATAGTTTATAAACATCTTCAAATCCCTGAGCCTTTGCGATAAAAGTAGCGGTCGGAATGAACCAGAGTAGCAATAATGCACTTAAAATTTTTTTCATCAGTTCAAACATACAAAAAACCGTAGGAACTCCTTTTCATCTACTGCCAAAATTCAGATACAAACTGTATATAAAAAGAGACGGAGGGACAATGTCCCTCCGTCTCTTTTTATAAAATATCAAGTATTAATAGCCTTGATTTTGTGTCAAAGCACCTCCACTTCTATCGATCTGCGATTGCGGAATTGGGAAGTAGTCATTTTGTGGCTTATAGTTCAAACCTTTATAGCGAGCCATAAAACCACCTTCAAAGGTAGCATAGCTCTCCAATACAGTTTTTGCTTCACCCCAGCGTACCAAATCATAAAAACGATGTCCTTCCATCGCCAATTCTAAACGACGTTCAAAACGAACGGCTTTCCGTGCATAGTTTTGGTCAGGAAAAGAAGTATACGGTTTTACAACATATACAGCCGCCGCAACATTATCCCCAGTAGTTTTAGGAGGCAGTTTGGATGCTCTTTCACGAACTGCATTCACCAGATTCATTGCTGCACCTAAATCACCCAATTCAACTTGACATTCTGCAGCCATCAAGACAACATCAGCTAAACGAATAATATTGACATCCAGATCTGTGATATATGCAGCACCCGACGCAGTATGTGTCGCATGTAAGCTTTTTGGAATCATTGTTTTAATACCAACAAATGGTCCTCCTGAACTCACTTCACGAATCCATGCGTCACCTGGCATCACACCATAATCATAGAAATTCACCCCTCTACGACCAACCGTATAATCCAAACGTGGATCAAAACGAAGCGTCACATCAAGTTTGTATGTTTTCTTTGCATCATCAGACAAACCGAAGTCTGATTTATACGGATTGTTACGGTAAGAACCGTCCAATAGCGGTAATCCGTTTGCATCCACTTTATATGCATTGACCAAATCAATGGTAGGCTGATAGAACCCACAACAACCAACTGGATTACTTCCATTTAATCCTGACAACATATCACCTACATTCGCATTATCACCAGATCCATCTGGATTGATAACATGCTTAGATACAAGCAATGCTTCTGGACCATCTTTTGTAAGTACGTTAAAGTTGTTTTGATAAGGCATTGTACGAAGATCCTTTGCACCGATGACTTCTTTAAATAACACCAATGCATCTGCATATTTTTTCTGGTACAGATACACCTTACCCAAATAAGCTTTGGCGATATTCTGATCCATACGTCCCGCTTGGCTATTGATTTTTGCAGCTGGGAGATTAGCGATTCCAGCTTTTAAATCTTCGATAATTTTCGGTAATACATCGTCTTTGTTCGGTTTCACCTTAGCCTCGTCATCAGTTGTATTTTCGTCGACATACGCGAGATTCTTGAAAACACGCCATAAATAAAAGTAATAGTGTGCACGCAAGACTCTAGCCTCACCTTCTATTTCCTTTGCACGCGCAGGAGTAACCGTTTTTCCTGCTGCTTGGTCAGCCTTCAAAATTCGCAAAGTATTATTTGCCCGCAATACGCCTTCATAATAAACTTCCCACATTTGGCTAAGGTTATCATTTGAGCTGTTAGGCGTATGGAATTCAATCATGTTCATGTTCGGCTGATCGGTAGCCTCAGAGCCTTTGTGCGCATTGTCTCCTGCCACCTCACCAAATAACCATTGACTAGGTGCCGAAGAATAATTCCCCCAGGTCCCATTGACATTTCCGTTTAAAATACCGTAAGCACCTATCAAAGAAGCCTCTATCCCTTTTGAATTTACAATCTGAGACTCAGGTAATTCAGCTTGCGGATCACGTTCCAAAAAAGATTTTCCACAAGAGGCTAATAAAGTCAATGATATACCTAAAACTGTAATTATATTTCTTTTTTTCATTTCAATCAAATTTTAACTTAAATCACTAAACCCTTAAAATCCTAAACTAACACCCAACATATACTGACGGGCCTGCGGATATACTCCAAAGTCAACTCCCAATGCCGGATAAGTCGACGGTGTAGCCGTAACTTCCGGATCAAGCCCTTCGTATTTAGTAATTGTAAACAGATTTGTTACCCCAACATAAGCGCGGAGTTTCTTGATACCGGTATTACTACCGAAGACTTTATTCGTATCAAAGTTATATCCCACTTGAAAGTTTTTCAATTTTAAGAAACTTGCATCCTGCACATAGTAGCTAGAAGAAGCATACTCATATGGCGAAGCATTTCTTACTTGAGAAGGGATCATGCTCGAGCTATTTGTCGGACTCCATTCATCCAAGACACGTACGCTTTTTTGACCTCTAAATACACCGAAATCTGTAAAATATCTTGTAGCTTCATAGTTTTGATTGCCCTTCGATCCATAGAAATAAGCCATAAAATCAAAATTCTTATAAGAAGCATTGATATTGAATGAATACACAAAATCAGGATGAGGGCTTCCAATGACTGTACGGTCGCTAGCATCGATTTTGCCGTCCCCATTAACGTCCTCAAATTTAAGTCCTCCTGCTCTCGATTTTCCATCCTCATATTTAGCTACGCTCGTATTGTTCATATCCGCTTCTGAATAAATGCCAATTACTTTATAGCCATAAAAAGCCCCAAGAGGTTCTCCTGGTTTTAAGATGGATGTTTCCATACTTCTAAAACTACCATACACTTGTTGGGTTACTGATGGTGCCAAAGAAACAATCTTATTCACGTTGCGCGAAATAGTAGCCGACAAATCCAATTTAAATGCACTCTCTTGACGTCTGCCGTAATGATAATTCAGTGAAAACTCGATACCTTTATTTTGCATATCGCCAATATTTACATAAGGCGATCCCGCACGCCCTGCTGCAACGGCAGGTAAAGGCAGCAGATACAACATGTCTTTCGTCTTTTTATTGTACCAGTCGAAGGATCCATCAAAATCACCTTGTAACAAGGTAAAATCCACCCCGAGGTTCAATGCAGATACCTGTTCCCATTTCACGTCAGGATTACTATAAGCATTGTGCCACATACCGGAAGTTAAGCTTCCATCAATCGGATATGAAGACGAATTAATGGCTACTTGATAGCGATTCAAATATTGGTTAGCTGGAATACGCTGGTTACCCGTTACCCCATATCCCGCTCTGAATTTCAGATCCGAAAGCCATGAAATACCTTTCATGAATTCTTCTTCAGACAAACGCCATGCCGCACTGGCACCAGGGAATGTACCATATTTATTATTCGGACCAAAGTTCGAAGAACCGTCACGCCGCACTGTTGCGCTCAAGATATAGCGGTCTTTGTACGAATAATCAACCTTTCCAAATACCGAAAACAGAGAGCCCACAGAACCGCTGCCTTCACTTACACGTCCTGTTGAAGCTGCATCCAGATAAAGGTAATCAAGCGATGACATCGTGAAAAATCCATTTCCTTTACCTCTAATCTGCCTATTTCTATTCTGAATAGCTTCCGTGCCTGCAAGAATGCTTAACGTATGCGCTTCATTAAATGTTTTTTTATAATTTAAAGTATTTGTCCAAGTCCATTCTTTATTCAGTCCAAAAAATTCATTAATTCCATTATTAAAACTACCTTCCGTAAATTCGGGATTTGGATAGGTATATGAAACACCATTATAGTTTTCATACTTCATACCAAAACTGCTACGGAAAGTTAAACCGGAGACAATATCAAATTCTCCAAAGACATTTCCAAAGAACATATTGCTCTTGTTTTTATTATCCTTAGCACGATAAGCAATAGCAACAGGATTCTCACCGTTACCATACTGCCCACCGACAGAGCCAGCAAAATTTCCGCCTTCATCATATACCGGAATAATATTATGAATACGATACGCAAATCCTAAGGCACTGCCTTCACCGATATAATCACCCGCAGTATTGGTATTTACACCCATACCAAATCCCTCCGTAAAACTATACTGCATATTTTCACCGAAGCGAAGTTTATTATTGAATGCAGAAAAACGTGTGTTGGAGCGAAGGTTGTATTTTTCAAAACCTGTGTGAATAATTGTACCTTTTTGTTTTAAGTATCCTCCCGAAATCGCATAAGAAGCATCTTCGCCCCCACCTAAGACACTAAGTTGGTGTGATTGCGTAGGTGCATTCTGAGATAAAGCATCAAACCAATTTGTTCCGGCCTTATTTGCTTTTGTAATTTGATAAAAATCGCTTCGGCTGCTTGCATCGTATTTATATTTTGACATATCCACATCTGCTGCAGTAATCACATCCTTACCGCCCACTTTTGGACCAGCGATAAGATAGTCTGGCATAACATTATTCGTGCCATCCAACCTGTTTTCGATATCTAATGTTTGTTGAGGAGACAACATTTTTGGAAAACGCGAACTGTTAGGAACCTGAACACCATAATAGGAGTCAAGGCTAAATTGCGGCTTTCCAGACTTACCGATTTTTGTCGTAATGATAACAACACCATTATTTGCACGCGAACCGTAAATTGACGCCGCTGATGCATCTTTTAGTACCTGCATCGTCTCGATATCATTCTGGTTCAGCCAGCTTAACTTTCCTTCATAAGGCACACCATCGATAATATAAAGTGGCTCATTGTTGTTAATCGTACTATAGCCACGGATTTTGATCTGCGGTGTAGATCCCGGAGCTCCATCGACTACGATCTGCACCCCCGTTGCACGCCCTTGTAATGCTTCTACAGCACTTGCAGCCGGCATAGTTTTCAACTCTTTCACATTGACAACAGCAACGGCTCCAGTTAAATCTTTCTTCCGCTGCGCCGAATAACCTGTGACAACGACTTCTTCTAGCGCGTCTTCAGAACCACTTAACGAAATGGCAAGATCAGCTTTCGACGAAACAGTAACCTCTGTACTTTTGTACCCAATATAACTGATAGTCAGCACATCGCCTACTTTCCCTTGAATAGTAAAGGTACCATTCTCATCTGTCGATGTTCCATTACTTGTCCCTTTGACTTTAACAGATACACCAGTGATAGGCTGGCCCGAAGCCGCATCTTTCACGACTCCTTTGATTGGCGTTTGTTGTACGCTCTTGGTTTTCATTAATGAAACGACTTCAAAGCGTCCATGGCTGGTTAGTCCACTGGCAAATCCATGAGTGGTCATTCCTCCCCCGATGAGAAGAGAACTCATAAGCAGAAACCTCTTATTGAACTTTTGGCCCAATATGAGATCAAAACAGCAATTTTTGTCCGTTTTTTTCATCATAATTTTACTAAATAGGTGGTTTAAAAAAATTTATGTTTATTCTTTAGTTGTTTTTAGTTGATCTTGGTTTATTTAAGTCTTTGGTCATTTTTTTAGGTCTGACGACAACAATGCTATATCGTTGTTAGGTTCAGCCCCTTGGTTATTCATTTTTTTCCCAATTTGGTTATTTTCCAGAAATGTTAAAATCTGTTAAATAAATGTAAAGAATAATAAATGTAAAAAAAAGGGAAAATCTTAATTAATTCACAAAGCGCTATAAATCAAGTTATTGTATTTTATACACTAAGCCAAACTGCAATACTATTGTTACACAAGCACATGCTTTTGTTTTTAGCCTCTGCAGTCTTTCTTAAAATGAGTATGCATTGTCAAATATTCTATAAGTAGGTCCAAATAAGCTAAAAGGTCCTTATATTTGTTCTTGATGAATGTAAGTAATTTATTAGAACGGGCGCTCCGATTTGAGTTCCTATCAAAGGAAGAGGGTGTTTTTTTATATCAACACGCACCTACAGCTGATTTGACTTTCGTAGCCAATGAATTGCGTAAGATACAAGTACCGCATGGTAAGGTAACCTGGCAGATCGACAGAAATGTCAATACTACGAATGTATGTATTGCAAATTGCAAGTTTTGCAATTTTTTCCGCCGCCCTGGTCATGAAGATAGTTACATTACCGATATTGAAAGCTACAAACAAAAAATAGAGGAAACTTTTAAATATGGTGGCGACCAGCTGCTACTGCAGGGGGGGCATCACCCAGATTTAGGTATTGAGTTTTACAAGAATCTGTACAAGCAATTAAAGGAGTTGTATCCTACGCTTAAACTGCATTCTCTCGGGCCACCTGAAATTGCACACATATCCAAATTAGAGAACCTGAGTCATATTGAAGTATTGACTCAATTGAAAGAATCAGGACTAGATTCCCTACCAGGAGCTGGAGCTGAAATTCTCAATGATCGTGTAAGGCGACTCATTTCAAAAGGAAAATGTGGCGGTAAGGAATGGTTAGATGTTATGCGGGCCGCCCATAAAATTAATTTACCAACCTCAGCTACAATGATGTTTGGTCATATCGAAACAATAGAAGAGCGTTTCGAACATTTGGTATGGATTCGAGAAGTACAGAATGAAAAACCGCAGGAATCCCATGGATTTATTGCGTTCATCCCATGGCCTTTCCAAGATGACGGAACGCTATTAAAGAGACTTCGTGGTATTACCAACAACGTGACGAGTGAGGAATATATTCGTATGATTGCTTTAAGCCGCATTATGCTTCCTAACATCAAAAACATTCAAGCGTCTTGGCTCACTGTTGGAAAACGTACGGCACAATTGTGTCTGCATGCCGGAGCCAATGACTTTGGTTCAATCATGATTGAAGAAAACGTTGTTTCGGCTGCAGGTGCGCCACATAGATTTACATCTAAATCAATACAGGAAGCAATTTTGGAAGCCGGTTTCAGTCCACAATTACGGACACAAAAATATGAGTTTCGTGAACTTCCGGCTCACATGGTCGAACAGGTCATTAACTACTAATACGATACATTGAAAGACGTTATAAGAAATATCGAAGCAATTATATTTGCTTCTGCAGAAGGAATCGATCTTGCCGATATCAAACAGATTTTGCAGGAAGCCTTGGCCATTGAGGTCTCTAAGGATGAGCTGCGTGACTTGATCAATAAAATTGAAACGAAGTACCAAGATGAAGACTCTGTACTCGAGTTACGCTATATCAACAATTCCTATCAATTTTTAACAAAAGCAGTCTATCACGAATCAATACAACAACTTCAAAATCACAATAACAAGCGGAAACTAAGTCAGTCGGCTCTGGAAACACTTGCCATCATTGCCTACAGGCAACCTATAACGAAATTAGAAGTTGAGCAAATTAGAGGAGTCAGCTGTGATTATTCTATTCAAAGATTGTTGGAAAAGAAATTGATCAAAATTGCAGGAAAGGCAGATAGTATCGGAAAGCCATTACTTTACGCAACAAGCCAGCAGTTCATGGATCATTTCGGAATCAATGGTGTAAGAGATCTCCCACAATTGAAAGACATCGTCACAGAAGACAATGCGATTGGCGAAACAAATGAATAAATAAAATAAAATAAATTTTTATTTTTAAAATACGGTTCAACACATTGATTAACAGAAAAATAAAGGTTGATATTTTTTTTAAAAAAAATTTTAAAAACTAGTTTTCTTCTCTAATTTTACAACATTGAATAAGAAACAATAAAGTATTATTTTATGAACACGGCAACGCTAGCTAACGAAGATCTTGAAGAAGTAAAATTCGCATCTTTCAACGGTCCTGATGACGATGATGATGATTTCGATGATGATTTCGATTTACCTGAAATCGACGCGATTGGTGGATTGGACGACTTCGATGATGACGATGAATTTTAATATTTAGTGCGATATAACACTACCTATTAAAACACCAGAGTATCAGTAAAAAATAAGGCGTTCAATTGATTGAACGCCTTATTTTTTACTTTACCTGATCGATCAATTTATGTAATTCCATCTTGGGAATCATGCCGCTCTGCCGCCACACTTGTTCGCCATTTTTGAACAACACAAAGGTAGGCACACCACTTACTTTATAAATTGAAGCAATTTTCGGATTTTTATCCACGTCGATCTTAACAATAGACAAATCCTCCTGATAAAATTCTTTTACATCCTGTAAAATTGGCGCCATAGTCTGACAGGGACCGCACCAAGTCGCAAAAAAATCCACCAAAACCAGCGAATTTGATTGAATAATCTGGTCAAAAGTAGCCATTATTGATTCTCCTTTACTTCTTCTTGTAATGCTTTATATCCGCCTTGGATATTACATATATGTTTAAATCCTTTAGCACTCAAAATAGATACAGCCACGGCACTCCTATATCCCGACTGACAATGCACGTACACCTGCTTATTATCTTTTTTAAGTGTAGAACCAAAATTAGCGAAATCTGTTAACGGAATATTCATTGCATTGTCAATATGTCCTTGATCGAATTCTTGATCAGTCCTTACATCTACAATATGACCTTGATCTGATCTTTTCTTGAATTCTCCTGCCCTGATATTACATAACGAGTCTACAACTTCGCTATTTTTCCAGTTTTCAATGCCACCCTCCAAGACTCCAAGGATATTGATATAACCTAACTTCAATAAATGCGCATAAACAGTCTCCTTATTCTCCAAATCGGTGATCAATAAAAATCTTTGTGCCCTATCGGGAAAGACTTGTGTCAAAAAACGATCAAAGGGACCGTTAAAACCAATATTTATGGACTTTGGAACAAATGCCTTTAGAAACCCATCACCTGACCGGGTATCAAGAATTTGAACATCTGCTTGACGCTTTAACTTTTTAAACTCCTTTAACGTCAATACAGGCAAATCCGAAGCGAGTTGCAACATATCTGTCCGATGATGTTTCGGCTTCGCAAATAATTGCATTTGACCATTGGACAACGCAAAACAGACGCCAAGTAGCGTGATAAAAACTCTATGCATATATTTTACTATTTAAAAGGAATAAGCAGTTTTTCCAATTCCTCAATTTTACCATTGTATATATTTAGATCCACATTACCATGAATCCCTCCTACAGTCCCTTTTTCAGAAAATTGCCAGAAAGTCCAATGCTCTTTAGGGTTCTCGATCCAAAAGTTATAATTTGCAATCCACAACGTATAGTTTGCAAATTCCTTTTCGAGAAAATCACTGTAAAATTTATCTCCAGAATAAAGAATTGGCTTTACTTTATAATGTGCCTCGACCTCTTCAAGCCAACGTTTGAGTCCAACTTTCAAACTGTCCATAGATTGTTGCTTGGGATGCTCCTCAATATCGAGAACTGGCGGAAGATCGCCAGATTGAAGTTTGACCTTACGGATAAAATTCCGGGCCTGCTTTACCGAGTTTTCATTGGGTCTAAAATAGTGGTACGCACCTCTTAAAACTGCTCTATTTTCAGTTTTACTCCAATTTCGACTAAACTTATCATCAACTCCCTTCTCGCCCATTGTCGCCCGAATGAACACAAAATCTATTGGAAAATGATCATTAATCGTGTTTACCTTTTGCCAATCTATCTCGTCCTGATAGGTGGACACATCAATGCCGAACACTTTGTCATCGTGCTTACTCATAATCTCAATATTACGAATATCATATTTAGCTTCTTTGGTCAGTGACCTATTTTTAGAAGTAGCTACACGAAAATAATAAATTATCCCAGCCCGATAGTGCCATACAGCAAGACACAGGAAAAACACCAGCATCCCCGCTATCATCCAAATCCACTTTGTTTCCCGAACCTGACTTCCTTTTGTCCCTGTTTTTTTTCTTTTTGATCGCTGTTGCGCCATAGCACGATGAAGTTACGGCAATAGCAATTAACTCGCAAAATTTTCGCAACAATTTATATTTTTGTGTATGATCGTATACAACCCCAAAGACTGGCTCTCTGCAACTTTTAAGTTGCACAAATCAGATACCTTCAAAAAGTTATTGCCCTTTCTTATTTTAATAGCCTTTTATTCGTGGGCGATCGCCTTTCTCGAATTGGAGTACCTCAAATTAAATGAAAAAAGTTGGGTCAAAAATATCACCACTGTGCATAACCTGCTCGGTTTTGTGATCTCGCTTTTACTTGTGTTCCGCACAAATACAGCCTATGATCGTTGGTGGGAAGCTCGGAAACAATGGGGAACACTAACCAATGTTAGCCGGGCCTTTTCGTACAAACTAAATGCCATGCTGGAGGCAGATGATAAAGTTAACCGCAGTTTTTTCAGAAAAGCAATCCCTCTATTCGCTGAAACCTTATACGACTTTTTAAGATCGGATTACACCAAATTTATGCTGGATGAAAATGACCACCCCGAGTTAAAAGCATTGGATAATAAAAAACATGGTCCGAACCAGGTGTCCAATATGATCTTCCAAAAAATCAATGAACTATATAAAGAAAGAATTATAAGTGGCGATCAGCTTATCATCCTTAATGAAGAAATTATCTCCATGACACATGTTTGCGGAGCTTGCGAACGCATTAAAAATACACCGATCCCATTAGCCTATAGCGCATTTATAAAAAAATTCATCATCTTTTACACCATGACCCTTCCAGTAGGATACGTTTTTTCTATTGGTTACTTTGTTATAATTGCTGTACCTTTTATCTTATATGTCTTAGCGTCCCTTGAATTAATCGGCGAATCCATTGAAGAGCCTTTTGGTGTGGATCAAGACGATTTACCTATTGACAAAATAGCCGCCAACATCAGGAAACATTGCCATGAGATTATCCCAGCCTAGGGTTTATAAAAATAATCTAGCTCATTTTCAAACATTAAGGTTATCTCCAAGAAATAAGTTTTGTAAATCTATTCAGAATTTCTACTTTTGTCGCGGAGAGTTGGCAGAGTGGTCGAATGCGGCGGTCTTGAAAACCGTTAACTGTCACAGGTTCGGGGGTTCGAATCCCTCACTCTCCGCAGAAAAAGCCTTTCAGAAATGAAAGGCTTTTTGCATTTTATCCCGATTTGAACCAGAAACTTCGGTTAAATTAGAACAACCTTCTCGCAGATATAGCACCAAGATGCGGGAGCTCCATAGCTCCTCAGTCTACACCGAAAAAATTTTTTCCCACAGTTTCTCCTGGCCGAATCCATCCATTTTTCCAAATATTTCACTTTTTATGTAATAATCCGCTAGTCAACACATCTAATAGACAGAATATTCTAGAAAATCAAGATTACTAATTTCAAATTCAATTTTTTATGAAAGTTATATTTCCTTGTATAGATAACTATTTATTTAGCAATTTATCCAATCTAACTAAGGTCGCCATCTTCTTAGTTTTACTGATGACTTGCGGACCTACATTTGCGCAAAAGAAATATGATTTCGATGTCAGCATTAGCGGAAGAGGGAGGCCCATTTTACTCATTCCAGGATATAGCTGCAGTGGGGAAGTATGGGTCGAAACTGTAAATCATTTGAAAGATAAGTATGAATGCCATGTGCTAACACTTCCTGGGTTCGCTGGACAACCAGCCATTAAAGAAGCGTTTCTAGAAACCATGCGAAATGAAATCATCGACTACGCAAAAGATAAAAAAATGCACCATCCAATTCTTTTAGGGCATAGTCTAGGCGGTTTTTTGAGTCTTTGGATTGCCAGTGCTGCGCCAGAATTATTTCAGAAGGTTATCGTCGTAGATGGGGTACCATTTTATCCTGCAATGCAAAATCCGAATTTAAATCCAGATGAAGTAAAGAAATTCATCAATAGAGACGCTCTTATCACACAATTTACTTCGATGGGAAATCAACAACTCAGTGCCTATTCAGAAAATGTTGCGCGACAATTGGTGACCGATTCCATCCGAGCTAAATTGATAGCCGGTTGGCAAATCCATAGCGATAGATTCACATTGGCATCTGTATTCTATGAAATGATGACTACAGATATCCGTCAAGACCTCACCAAGATTACAATCCCCGTTCTCGTACTGGGCAGTAAATATGAGACACTCGAGAAATCAAAACAAATCCTATCTGAGCAATATAAATATGTAAAAAATCTAACTTTACACAATGCCGACAGCAAACATTTTATTATGTATGATCAGCCAACATGGTTCTTCAACGAACTAGATACCTTTTTAAAATAATCTAATGACCAGCAAAGAGAATTTTGAGATTATTTACAAGAAATATGCGCCGACCATCCGCAAATTGTGCCTCAGTTATACCGGAGACAAGGACAATGCGGAGGATTTGATTCAGGAGACGTTTATTACCGTGTGGAGGAAAATTGACAGTTTCCGTAACGATGCTAAATTAAGCACCTGGATCTATAGAATAGCGATCAATAATTGCTTAATGAGCATACGAAAATATCAGCGCATTGAAAAAATAGCTGACGATAGCATCATCGATATGCCGGATGAAACATCGGATGAAAAAGTCCAGCAAATTGACCTTTTATACAAATGTATAAGTAAGCTAAAAGAGGCCGACAGGGTATTGATTACATTTGTACTCGATGAGAAATCCTACGAAGAAATAGCTGAAATCACAGGGATTACAGAAAATAATCTACGTGTTAAAATCCATCGAATAAAAAAAGAACTAACTGACATTTTCCATAAATATGCAAGACTTTAACGATTTACAGAATCTTTGGAAACAAGATGACAAATACGATATCTTACCCCCAATAAACCTGGGTAAGATCACAAGTTTCCGCCAGGAATTAATAAGAAAAGAGTTAATTGGTGCAGCATTATTGATTGCAACCGGATTAATCATCCTTGCTCTGGCATATTTCCTGGATTTTAGACACAAAACACAAGCATTGTATTGCGCCATGTTCATCGTATCGTTGCTTTGTTTTATACAGGCGAGCTTAATGTTTACAACAGTCGGAAAAATTAAACAAATCAGTGAAATAGCAATCCCGACTGAACATCTGCAACAGTGGCAACAATTCAATGCCTTTAGAAAGAAAAGAATTCATTGGAATATGCCTATTTATTATGTGATTTTGGGGGTAGCGATTTCAATCTATATTTGGGAGATCCTAAAGGGAGCCAGTTATACATATTATCTCTTGGCCTACTTGGCTACTTATAGCTGGATACTATTTTCCTACTTTTATCTCGGCAAAAAACAACTCGCCAAAATTGATCGGTCTATTAACGAAGTTATTTCGGAATTACAGGATTTAGAAAGGCAATTCGGAAATTAAACAAATCAGATTGTAGCTTATATAAACAGGTTCAATACCACATTTTGGTGGCCATGGCTAAAAACATGCCCAAAGCCATGCAAGGGAACACAATTGCCTTTGGCACGCCCTTGCTTCGCTTTAATTGTCTATTATAATGCTGTTAAAGACATTAAAATAAACAACTGATATTCAAGAAGATTATACTTAAATAAAGCCGCAACCTCATTTAAACAAAGAAAAAAGTAAAATAAGTTTTGTAATTCTGTCCAGAATTTCTACTTTTGTCGCGGAGAGTTGGCAGAGTGGTCGAATGCGGCGGTCTTGAAAACCGTTAACTGTCACAGGTTCGGGGGTTCGAATCCCTCACTCTCCGCAGGAAAAGCCTTTCAGAAATGAAAGGCTTTTTGCATTTTATCCAGTTTTGAACGAGAAGCATTGATCATGGTTCAAAAAATCTCATTGCAGATATAATACTGGAACGCGAGAACCTCTCGCTATTTTTAAGAGCCAACCTCAAGCTTATATCCTTTGCCGCGGATAACAGTAATTTTGATCTTCGGATCAAACTCCAGTTTCTTTCTAAGTTTTGATATGAACATATCTAAACTACGCCCTACAATAATTCCCTCATCTTCCCAAATCTCTTTTTGCAACCGGGTTCTCTCTATAGTCCGGTTCGGAGACAACGCCAAAATATGTAACAGACGTGTTTCCGTTCCTGTAAGATCTATGGTGTTTTTATTAACGACCATTTCCCGTTTCTGCGGATTAAACAAAACTGATCCAAACACCAAAATATCGTTATTTCGATCATCTGGTACAGTTCTTCCACGCCAATCCGATTTCCAAAAAATGAATCCAACAAATACTAAAAATAACAGAATACTCAAAAAATAGCTATTTGCTGCTGTATTTATTCCGGTAGGTTTAAATTTAATGTTGATCATGTAACATCCCTTAGGTTGAATCCTCCCTCTACAAGCGATAATATCATCTTTTTTATTATTGGAAATAGCATATCCATAAGCTACACTCGAGTTACCACAGTTGAGGACGTTAACAACATAGTCACGGGCGAGAGGATCTTTGGCCAACATACGCTGAATAGTATTCACCAGTGAGTCTGATTTAAAAGTAATTTCATTCTCAAATCTGATCTGATATTCATTTTCTCTGATCTTTTCGATCGGAAGCACCCTTGATTTACCATCGCCCGACTGCGTAAGGATTTCATCTCCTATCTTCCGAATCAAAACTTCTCGCCTTGCGCCATCAAAATCGCCAGTACCGGTCATATTAAGAACTACGAATATCATAGTAATAAATAAGAGTATTATCGCTCCATACAAGTAATTGCGGTTCCTTGAGAAAAGATTTCGGATTCCAGACATACGATTTACAATTTATTTACAAAGATTACATCACTATTTACAATCTAAATCCCTCTATATAAGTACCATCAACGTATTTTTGTTACACCGCTATAAAAAGGAAACGAAAAAAATGTTTTGAACGAATCTAATTTACTGGGATAAATCTAATATTCATTAAACTAATAAAAATATGAAAAAAATTATCTACGTGTTGGTCTTACCGCTTGCTATAATAAGCGGCCTAGCATTTGCTAATCGCGAAATCAAAAATGAAACTTTTAAAAAAACAACCCCTAAACCACATACTACTACTGAAATGATAGCTGAAAGGAATAGATGGGAAGCTAGTCCTAATGGCATAAAGTTCAAAAAATGGCAAGCCTCTTCCCAAGGTATAAAAGTACTTGACAATGCTGCTAAAATAAAGGATTTTGCCAATATGGAAGCAGTTGTAACTTCTCTTTATCTCCCACTAGGTGCACAATTAGGTTTTGGACTGATGGTTAGGATTAGTGGTGAAGATTATATCCTTAGTTTTGGGCTGGAAAATTCTAATGAATTTCAACAATTGCACAATCTGAAAGTTAACGACAAAATAACTATAAGAAGCCATAATGTTATGTACGCGCCTAAGTATTCATATCCAATAATATCGGGCGATTATTTAGAACGGGATAACAAAATAATTTATAAACGCGTTCCTAGCCAACGCGGTTGCTGACTAATTTGCCTCCCCAAAGGAAAAGCCTTTCAGAAATGAAAGGCTTTTTGCATTTTAGCCAGTTTTGAACCAAAAGCATTGATCAGAGTTTGATCACTCTTATAATAGATAAGGCTTCACATCCCTTTGCTACATCCATCCAACGAAGAGAATTGAATCCTAATTCTTATGAACCTAGGGACAGGTGAAGATAAAATAACATTGTTAAAGAGCTCGATAATAACTGAAATATTCAAACAAGATTAGCAAAGATTATCACTAGGTAAAATTTAGAAATAATAAATTAACCTATAAATATTCCCTTTTTAAAAAAAAGATGTGGAATCCACTCTCTTCTGACATCATATTAGGGAGTAGCAACAACAGTGTTAACCTAAAGATAACGATCATGGCAGAATTAAATCAAAAAACACAAGAAACAGGGAAGAAAAAAATCAGAAGCAGAAAGATGGCTCCTAAAGTAGATTTGACAGCCATGGTAGACCTCGCCTTTCTCCTCATTACATTTTTTATGTTAACCACCACACTAAATAAACCATCAGCTATGGATATTGCTATGCCTGATAAAACAAAAGCAGACGTCGATAGTCCGATTCTGATTGATGAAAACCGCACAGCAACACTTATTCTAGGCGATGGAAAATTTATGTGGTATCACGGTGATTTCAAAAAGCCTATTAGCTCTTCAAAAATGCCAGCGGATATCGAGCGCGAACTAACCCCTGTGATTGCTCAACTGAAAGCGAAGATCAGTACAATGCCCAATACGAAGGATATGATTGTGCTGATTAAACCTAGCAAGGAAGCACGTACAAAAGATCTTATTCAAACGATCGACAAATTGAAAGATCAGCATATCGCACGTTACGTGATAAGCAAAACGCAAATTGAAGAAGAAAAACAAATGCTCGCAGCGCTTCAATAATACCATTGCCACATGGACTGCCCCGTGGTAAAGAGCACTTTATGCAACGACTATAGAGACAGGAAGCTAGAAACGAAAATGTTATTTTAGATGCAATAGACGCTCCCGAAAGATCAGCTATTTTCTTCTGTTGATCTTTCGGGGAGATATAAGAGGATGAAATATTTCCATCAAACTATCTTTTATCTAGATTATTCCAATAACGTTCCACATTTTCTTTTACCTCAGGCGGTAAGGACGCATAATTATCTGAATATGTTGTACGGCTATAACCATCCGCTTCCTCGGCGCGGAGCCGATAAAACGTATTCTTATAAAGAACGAGCCCAATACAACTTAGCTGTTTTTCAAGATTGTCTTTTGGGTGCCTTGAATAGATAAATAACGCATCCAATTTACCATCTCTATCGGCATCAAAGAATGCCTTTCGGGATTCCCAAACAGATGTAACTATCCCCTCTTCGGATATCAATTCATCAGCCACAAGCTTCCACATTCCATCAATCTGCTGAAATTGCTGTACATAGAGCTTGTCGGGATCAGCACCCCTATCCTCTTTTGAAAAAACAATATAATTATCTTCTTTTGGGGTCTGAACCCGCTCTACCTGTAAGACACGCTTACCCTTAAATGGAAAACCAGAAGACTGAAAATTTTCCTTATTGATCGAAATTGTTGTAACCTGTGCCTCTACAGCATGAAATCCCATCAATAATAGGATTAAAAGAACGTACTTTCCCATATGTTTTTCCCTTAGTATGGATTCAATTTACTGACAATAAAAGAGAATTACAAAATTTTAACGGGGCTTCTTTACATCCAAGTGATTCGATTCTCCATAAATGTCACTACATTTAATCCTGACAAACATCATGAAGAAACTTTTGATCCAGCAATAAGCCTCTATTCATGAACTTAGATCATACGCCGATGAAAAAGGATATTCAAACACTCGATGACATTAAAGTATTAGTAGACCGATTCTACAGCACTGTGCGCGAGGACTCTTTACTGGGACCTATTTTTCAAGAACGAATCCAAGACAATTGGACTATACATCTTGAAAAGATGTATAGCTTCTGGCAGACTATCTTACTAGATCAACACAATTATTTCGGCAGTCCATTTCCACCGCATGTTAATCTATCCATTGATGCGCACCATTTTAGTCAATGGCTCAAATTATTCGAAGCGACGGTTGATCAACTATACAGTGGAGAAAAGGCAGAAGAAGCAAAATGGCGCGCACAGAAAATGGCTCAAATGTTCCAGTTCAAATTGGAATACCTACATGCCAACCCCAAAAAGAAACCTCTGATTTAAAGAAACTCAGCAAAAAACGGTGGGTCTTAGGGAAGGGAAAGAAATCTCTTATTTAAGATAAATAGTGACTTTCGATAAAATTAAAAAGCCCTTGAAAAATCATTCAAGGGCTTTCTAATTTATCTTATAAGATTCAATTTATGCTTTCTCTTCCTTTAAGGAAGCAGTATCTTTTTTTGGTTCCTTTTCTTCAAAACCTGAACGTAAAATCTCATCCCATAAGGAAGAACTTACTCCAAATCCTTTTTCCGGATCAGAATAATGATGCAACATATGATGCTGCTTGATTCGTTTGAAAATACCGCTCTTAAAATTAGCATGATGCATAGCATAATGACATTCATCGTAGATCAAATAGCCTACCATAAAACCTGAGAAAAAACAGGCTAAAATAAACTCATTTGAAAAGAACAACGTAAAACCAAGATATACCAAAAGAGCAAGCGGAATACTTGCTGACAAGGGCATAACCAGACGCATACGGTCTCTCGGAAAATCATGATGCACGCCATGGAAAATAAAAGCAATTCGTTTGCCCCATTCCGAGGTTGGATGAAAATGAAATACCCAACGGTGTAAGGCATATTCAAAAGCTGTCCAAAAAGCTAAGCCAAAAATAAAATAGCCAATATATGTCAACAGAGAAACCTCACCCCAAACTAAAGCCTTATACGAAAAGAAAACAACTACAGGCACATAGAAAATCAAAGGTACACTCCAGTGCACCTTCGTCAAAGACTCCAAAAAGTCACTTTTGAACATGCGCGTAGATTCCGTAGAATTTGAAACATAATTACGCTTTGCCATAATACTATTTTTATTATTCCCCCACAAAAATAAGTATTTTAAGCACAAATGAAGAAGGTTTCTGATTAGAAAAACAAAATAACTGACCTTTTTAATAAAAAGGTTAAACTACGATTGTTATCCCAATCAGGCTAAACCCTTTTTAATTCATCTCTTACCTCTAATTTCGATACTTTTCACCTCAATCAAATAAAATGCGCATATGCTAAAATTGACAAATTAACGACAGTTTGCCTATTTAAAGTTGACTGTTCCGCCTGCCATTTTCTTTTCTACACGTTGTTCTGGCTTTCCATATACATCAATAACACCGCCCCCCCGCGTTTTTGTCTCGATGGAGTCGATTGCATAAACATCAGCCTTACCCCCACCATTTACAGTAACTATTGTTGTGGTTGTTTTAAAATCCTTACCCTCATATTTACCGCCGAAATTCGATATAATCTCCTGTTTGTTTGCCTTTCCATACAAAGCAATTGTAGCACCGGAAGTGACTTTTATTTCAGCAGTTTTTATATCTGCATAAAGATCGACCAGACCACCTTCAGAAGCGTATATCTTTAAATGATCGGCTGCAATTGTATTATCTGTGGTCGCAAATACCTTGGCCCCTTTTTTCGCCTCCACATTATTCAAACTCTTGTAATATACCTTAACCGATATATTTCCTCCCTGCAACATATTCAGCGTATTCATTTTCAGGGCCAAGGATCCATTTGTATTGACTACCTTAACATTCTCATGATTCTGTCCTTCAAAGGTTACCAGGGACTCATTTGACTTGATCAGCTCCACCTGAATCTTATCTGTTGCTACAACCGAAGAAAAATCGCCAACATTTTGCTTCACTTGCCCAAACCCCATTTGGGCAACTAATAAAAGAATTACACTGACTCCTAAAAATTTCATATTTATTTGACTTTTTATTGTTGTTCGTCAAAAAACAAGCCAATTCCTATTGCAAACAATATTTTTAACCTATTTTGACATAAAAAAAGCGCCCTAGTAAAGGGCGCTTCTTATGATCTATTTTTTAGCTTACAGTTTGCTGTTGACATCTACCGCATTCAAATCAGCAAATGCTTCTTTCAGACGGGCAACAAATGTTTCTTCACCTTTACGCAACCAAACACGTGGATCGTAATACTTCTTATTTGGAGAATCAGCGCCTTCAGGATTACCGATTTGACCTTGCAAATAATCGTGGTTTTTAGCCTCGTATGCTCTTACACCATCCCAGAATGCCCATTGCATATCTGTATCGATGTTCATCTTGATTGCACCATATGAAATCGCTTCTGCGATTTCCTCAGGAGAAGAACCAGAACCACCATGGAATACAAAGTTTACTGGTTTTTCAGTAGTAAGTTTATATTTCTCACGAATATATTCTTGTGAATTATGTAAAATCACAGGTTGTAATTTCACATTGCCCGGTTTGTAAACACCGTGAACGTTACCAAATGCAGCTGCCACTGTAAATTTGTCAGATACTTTAGACAATTCTTCGAAAGCATAAGCGACCTCCTCTGGTTGAGTATACAATTTTGAGCTATCTACATCCGAGTTATCAACACCATCTTCTTCACCGCCGGTAACACCCAACTCAATTTCTACTGTCATACCAAGCGGTTTCATACGCGCCAAATATTTGCTAGAAATTTCGATATTTTCTTCAATTGGCTCTTCAGATAAATCCAGCATGTGAGAAGAAAACAATGGTTTTCCGTGCTGAGCAAAGAATTTTTCGCCAGCATCCAATAAACCGTCGATCCAAGGTAAAAGTTTTTTAGCCGCGTGATCAGTATGCAATATTACCGCAACACCATAATGCTCTGCTAATAAATGAACATGTTGTGCTGCAGATACTGCTCCCAATACACAAGCTTGCAAATTATCATTGTTCAAGGTTTTACCAGCATAGAATTGCGCTCCACCATTTGACAATTGAATAATTACAGGAGAATTTACTGCTTTTGCAGTTTCCATAACCGCATTGATAGAGTTTGTTCCGATAATGTTTACAGCAGGCAAAGCAAACTTATGTTTCTTTGCAACCTCAAACAACTCTTGTACTTGATCTCCTGTCAATACACCTTTAAAATCTTTTAGGCTCATATTTCTGTTATTGTTTATTTTAATCTTTCATTAAACTTGAAGCTACTAAATTATTAAAAATTATTATTACTTCCTAATTTTTATAGTGTACTAAATACACTATGATTTCAAGTGATACATAGGATTTTAACAAAATAGCGAAACCTGAAAGCCTAATTGAATAGAAACTGATCACACTGTTTCTATTTTTTCAAGGGAACAGCGACAAGCTATCAGAAAGTAGGATTGAATCGCAGACATGGCAAGATGAAAAATAGCTAGAACTGTTGATTATTGAAAAAAATGAATCGGAATTGATTAAATTTGAATTCACTAAAATGTCACTATTATGCTACAGGTATACGGTATCAAAAATTGCAACACAGTAAAAAAAGCGCTCACATGGTTGGAAGACAATAACGTCCCGTTTCAATTTCATGACTTCAAAAAAGAAGGGGTCAGTGTGGATAAACTAAAAGAATGGGAAACGCATGTAGACTGGCAGGCTCTAGTGAATAAAAAAGGTACAACATGGAAAAAATTATCTTCAGAGACACAAGAGCAAGTTGTTGACAGTGATAGCGCTAATAAAGTACTCCAGGATAATACCAGCATGATAAAACGTCCTGTTATTGAATATAACAAAGGCGTATTACTAGGATTTAATGAAGTGGAATACGTAACAAATTTAAAATAGTTGTAAAAAACTCCTATAAGTGGAGGTCTTAAAAAAGCTTCCACTTATCCAAAATAGCCATTGAAGATCCCTTTTGATCTGGTATCTTCCGAAACGCCAGTCGTGTTTTTTTTGGCTCCCTGTACTTTTCATTGTATATTGGAACAAATAAACATAATTTAAGTAAACGTATGATGAAAAGAATTGCACTGGCTTCTTTAAGCCTTGTGGCGTTGAGCTATGCTCTTCCCTCCTTTTCACAGGAGAAAACATCTAATTATAGCTATACTGAGGCCTTTGCACCATTATTCTTTAAAAATAATGGCAATGAATATCGCTCCGCATCCGGAAAACCAGGCCCAGCGTATTGGCAAAATGCAGCCGACTATAAAATCCAAGCCTCACTGAACGATCAAAATGATCAAATCACAGGATCTGTTGAAATTACCTATAGCAACAATAGTCCAGATAATATGGATTATCTCTGGCTACAATTAGATCAAAATATGTTTTCACAACATGGCCGCGGTCAATTGATTTCGCCATTGACCAACAGTCGCTACGGTGATGGAAATTCAACATTTGATGGTGGATATCAGATCCAATCTGTCACCGATATAAATGGAAATGCGATCGAACATATTATTGACGATACACGCATGCAACTTCGACTTCCGGCAGCATTAAAGAGCAAGGGCGGAAAAATTACGTTTAAGATTAAATACCAATACACCGTTCCTCAATACGGTGCGGACCGTACGGGGATACTGGATACAAAAAATGGAAAAATCTATGCCATTGCACAGTGGTTCCCCAGACTTTGTGTATATGATGACATTAGAGGCTGGAATACCCTGCCTTATACAGGACCAGGAGAGTTTTACCGTGAATTCGGAAATTATCAAGTTGAAATCACTACCCCAGCAAACCATATAGTTGTTCTGGGCGGCGAATTGCTCAACCCGCAAGAAGTATTTACAGCCGAACAACTTAAAAGATACCAGCAGGCACAACGCAGCGATGAGACAGTAATCATCCGTTCCGCCGAAGAGGTTAACTCAAAAAATTCTAGACCTAACAAGAAAAACTTAACCTGGAAATATCAGCTCAATAATGCACAAGATATTGCTTGGGCTTCTTCTACAGCATTTATACTGGATGGAGCGAAGATCAATCTACCTAGCGGAAAAAAATCTCTTGCTTTATCAGCCTACCCCGTTGAAAGTAATAGCAACAATGCCTGGGAACGCTCGACAGAATATACGAAAGCCGCCATTGAAATTTATTCAAAAAGCTGGTTTGAATATCCTTATCCAGTCGCGGTCAATGTAGCTTCCAATGTCGGTGGCATGGAATATCCGGCCCTGTCATTCTGTGGCAATCAGGCTAAAGCAGGTTCACTCTGGGGAGTCACCAATCACGAGTTTGGTCACAACTGGTTTCCAATGATTGTTGCATCCAACGAACGTGAACATGGATGGATGGATGAAGGGTTCAATACTTTTATCAATGAACTCGCAACAAAGGAATTCAACAGTGGGGAATATTACCGTAATCAGGCAAGCAGATCCTACATATTTACAGCACGTAATCTTGAACCTATCATGAGTACGCCGCAAAACATGAAAGAACGTAATATCGGAGCCCTTGTTTACTACAAACCAGCTTATGGGCTGAAATTATTGCGAAACGAAATTATAGGTCCGGAGCGTTTCGATTACGCCTTTAAAAAATATATCCAAGAATGGGCTTACAAACACCCTACTCCAGAGGACTTCTTCAAAGCAATTGAAAATGGTGCTGGAGAAAATCTAAACTGGTTTTGGCGCGGATGGTTTGTCAACAACTGGCAAATGGACCAGGGTATAAAATCTGTTTCCTATGTTAACAACGAACCAAAATTTGGCGCACTTGTGACTGTGGAAAACCTTGAAAAATTACCGATGCCAGTTATTGTTGAAGCTACAACCGTATCGGGTAAGAAGATTCGAAAAAAACTACCGGTGGAAATCTGGGAAAGAAACGATGTATGGCAATTTAAAATACCGACCACAGAGTCATTGCAATCTGTACAGTTAGATCCAGATATGGTTATGCCAGATAAAAATCCGGATAATAATTCATGGAAAGCAAATTAGCTAATTTTCAAAATCTATTCATTATTTTTGACTAGAGAACGATCATGAACATACGGCGTAAACAAAACGGCAAAAAACCTGTTCATTCATAGATTGAAAATACATAACTATAATTATTCGAATGAAAATCTTACAAACGATTCTAAGCTGCTTACTTATTACGCTAATGAGTGGACATCTCGTTGCACAGGAAAAAACCAAGGGTATTATTATGGAACTTGTCAGCGGTGAGAAAATCGAAGCTGCTCAAATTCAAAATTTAAGAACCAAGGCCGAAGTACAAACCAATAGGGATGGCTCCTTTGCAATTGACGCTAATATCAACGACTTGTTGTTAATTAAGGCTGTCGGATATGACCAGGATACGGTCTTCATTTATGATAACAGCCTGCGCCGAATCTATTTAAACAGAATGAATAACGTTATTGAACTGAGTGAAGTTATCGTCGAGCGGATGACCGACAGCAGACTAGCCGCCGAAATCCAGCGCGAAAAGACTGCAGGAAAGTATTCAGACGCAAGTCAAAACCGTGGCGGTGTCCGAATTTCTCCAAGTCGCATATTTAGCAAAGAGGGAAAGCAAGCTCGCTCGAATTATAAACTCTTGGTCGCCGAACTCGAGAAAAGAGCTGTGGATAGAAAATTTACAGACAATCTGATCAAAGAATTAACACCACTTAACGGTTCGGATCTAGCTCTGTTTAGGGAAAGATTTAGACCCTCTTATAAATTTATTCAGAATAGTAGCCAAGAGACTTTAAAGGTTTATGTAATGGATAGTTATAAGAAATTTAACGAGAAAAAATAAAAAAACGATAGCTTTTATCACGTGATTGTCAGAAGGTTTTAAACTGTAATATTTTTTATTTCAGTTTAAAACCTTTTCTATTACTTTTGTGTTATAATTTAGGAAAATCAGCAGAGGATGTTACATAACTTGAGATTTGCAACAGCATTACATATTATGGTTCTGGCACAGTTAGAAGAGTCAAATCAATGGCTTTCTTCTGAATACATTGCTTCCAGCATCCAGGTGAATGCCAGTGTGGTTCGCAAAGAAATTGCCTCTCTCAAAACAGCAACCTTACTTATTAGTAAAGAAGGTAAGGGCGGAGGTATTCGCATAAATCCCGAAAACCCAACGATTACGTTGGCGGACATTTATCTGAGTACCAAACAAGCTGACTTCGGAGGAAAGTTTAACAACCCCAATCCAGCCTGTGTTGTTGGCAAAAATATCAACTCCAAACTGCAGGATCTTTATCAGGAAGTCGACACTGATATTGTACAGCGTTTGGAAAAGATACCCCTAGCTGATTTTAGCAAAACATTTAATTAAACAAGTATGAAAGTAGCAGTAATTGGATCCACAGGATACGTAGGATCTCATCTCGTAAAAGAATTGGTAGACCGCAACTATGACGTAGTCGCTATCGCACGTCACCCAGAAAATACCCCCGCTAGCGAAAAAGTAACTAGAATCCAAGTAGACATCAATGATCACAATCAATTGGTGTCAGCACTGCAAGGTGCTGATGTTGTCATTTCGGCTTTCAACGCCGGCTGGACCAACCCCAATCTGTACGAGGATTTTACGAATGGGGCACTGGCAATCCAACAAGCCGTTAAAGATGCTGGCGTCAATCGTTTTATTGTAATCGGAGGAGCCGGAAGTTTATTGATTGATGGCAATCGATTGGTGGACTCGCCAGATTTCCCAAAAGAAATTAAACCGGGAGCGTTAGCAGCAGCAGATTACCTGGATACGATAAAAAAAGAAGATCAGCTGACTTGGACCATGTTCAGCCCTGCAATAGAAATGAATGCTCACGCCGGCGGAACGCGCACAGGAAAATACCGCACGGGCTTAGATGCACCAGTATTTGATCAGGAAGGACATTCCAGACTATCTGTTGAAGACCTCGCTGTGGCAATAGCGGATGAAATTGAGAATAAAAATTTCCTCAATAAACGCTTTACAGCAGCGTATTAGTAACCAAACAAGCATTTGATTCAGATTTTATTATAAAAGGGGGGAGCAATCTTCCCTTTTTTCATTCATATCATTTATATTTGACATTAATTAAACAATTAAAAAGCTAAATAATCGTAAAGAATTAATCCTATGCTATTTAAAAAATCGATTCCTCAACTGATTGCTGAGGCAAATGAAAATGGTGAACACACGCTAAAAAGGACATTGTCCAGCTCAGGCCTTATTGCCCTGGGTGTTGGAGCCATCATTGGAGCAGGACTTTTCTCCCTGACAGGGATCGCCGCTGCTGAAAATGCGGGTCCAGCTGTTATCCTATCTTTCATTATCGCAGCAGTAGGCTGTGGTTTCGCAGGACTTTGTTATGCCGAATTCGCATCAATGATTCCTGTTGCGGGAAGTGCCTACACCTACTCCTACGCCACAATGGGAGAATTTGTTGCCTGGATTATCGGATGGGATCTTGTTTTAGAATATGCACTGGCAGGCGCCACAGTAGCGGTTAGCTGGTCTCAATATTTCAATCAACTCCTCATGATATTCCATATCCATCTTCCGAATGCCCTGCTCAAAGGCCCCTGGGAAGGCGGAGTAGTCAATTTGCCTGCTATCATTATCGTTTGTTTACTTTCTCTATTACTAATGCGAGGTACACAGGAATCGTCCCGTGTAAACAATATTTTAGTTATCCTAAAAGTTAGTGTCGTTTTGGTCTTTATCGCATTGGGATGGAGTTTTATTAATCCGGCAAACCATGATCCTTTTATACCTGTCAATGCAGGAGAGGAAATGGTCAAAAGCGGACAGCAAAGTTTCTGGTCGTTTTTAAAAAGTGACGATTTTGGACACTTTGGAATTAGTGGGGTATTACGTGCCGCAGGTGTTGTATTCTTTGCCTTCATCGGTTTCGACGCGGTAAGTACTGCTGCCCAAGAAGCCAAAAACCCGAAAAAAGGCATGCCAATAGGTATCATCGGTTCATTAATAATCTGTACAGTTTTGTATGTTTTATTTTCGTACGTTATGACCGGGATTGAGCACTACACCATGTTCAAAGGAGATGCAAAACCCGTTGCAACAGCTTTTGCAAAGACAGGTTACCATTTTCTGAATACAGCCTTGATTATCACAATTATTGCAGGTTATACCTCCGTTATTTTGGTTATGTTGCTTGGTCAGAGCCGTGTGTTTTATTCGATGAGTAAAGATGGTTTACTTCCAAAGATATTTTCAGATCTATCCAAAAGACAGACACCTTGGAAAACCAATGCTATTTTCATGGTATTCGTAAGTATATTCGCAGGTTTCGTTCCAGTTTCAGACCTCGGCCATATGGTGAGTATTGGAACCCTATTTGCTTTCACACTTGTTTGTGTGGGCATCTTAGTACTCCGTAAAACGGATCCTAATTTGGAGCGCCCATTTAAAACACCATTGGTTCCTTTCGTTCCAATCATGGGTATTTTAGTCTGTATTTTAATGATGGCTTCTCTGCCAATTGAAAGCTGGGAGCGTTTGGCAATCTGGCTTGCTATAGGCTTATTAATTTACTTTGTCTACGGTAAAAAACATAGTGTCATTAGAAAACAACATCAGAACCAACAAAATATTAGTTAAACAAAACCTTCATGACTTCGCAGACATCAACAGCAATGAAAGCGAACTGAAGGTTCTTTCTGACCAATAAGATCAGACACTTTCAGAAAAAAGGCTTCTTTAAAAAGAAGCCTTTTTTCTGTTTAAGACGAGAAATAGCAGATCTGCACTAAAGTGCACTCAGTTTAAAATATCCATTCGCAATGATATCCTCTTCCATACCAACCTTTGGTGTGATTTGAATACAATACTTCTCCTTATCACTGGTCAATAGCAAATCCTCGATTTCATAAATATCATCAACGTCCAAACCATATTTATCATCGATATGCGCTGAACTATGATGTTTCCAAAAAACCGTCCGTTTTGCCTTTTCAGTCGCCTTAGCCAAACTGGGTGCAACTACAAGTTCTTTGTAATGGAATTCGTCAAATTCATTCGGTTTATACCCACCTAAATTGACAAAAAACAATTTCATCTCCGAATCGTTAACCTGTGTTGTAGCTCTTTCAGTAACCTCAATTTCATATTCCCCGATCTTGTGAACGATACGGTATGCATCAATGTGAATTTTGCCGTCAGCCTCGGGCCAAAAATCTTTAATAGGATCAACAAAATCTTTGAGTTCATGACCGATACCAAAGAAAATATCGTGCTGTTCTGTCCGTCTATTTTTCGGTTTGCAACCGATCAAAATCATAAATAATTTCATAATCAACTCATCAGTCTTTCAATGTCCATACTAGAATATCCTGTTTATTTTTCATCGGTATTTTTGCATACGAATCGTGGATATTTCATAACTTAAGCCCTATAAACAATAAAAATAACTATTATCCACCACATTTAACACATATTATACTCTCACAATGCGCAAAATATTCTTATCATTTACGTTATTATTCTTATCATTACTATCCTTTGGGCAGAAACGCTCTACCGATAAAAAACTCGAATCACAGATAAAACAGCTTATTCAGGGTTTCCAAGGAGATGTTGGCATTTATGTACACCACCTTAAAAAAAATAGAGAAGTCAACATTCAAGCTGACAGCATTTTCCCGACAGCCAGTATTGTCAAAATACCTATTTTAGTTGGCATTTTTGATAAAATTGAAAAAGGTGAATTACAGCTTGATCAGCAACTGATCTACCGTGCTACCCAACGCTATGGCGGCTCAGGACTGATGCAATTTTTTAAAGATAGCACACAAGTGGACCTAAAAACCTTAATTGCGCTTATGCTCTCCTACAGTGATAACGTGACTAGTATTTGGAATCAGAAGCTTGCAGGTGGAGGGATAGCTATCAATAAATTAATGACCGACCTACAACTCCCCTATACACGTGTCAACTCGCAAACAGAGGGACGAAAGTCCGATTGGGAAAAATATGGCTGGGGACAGACAACACCAAAGGAAATGGCTGACCTAGTCACCCTCATCCGACAGGGTAAAGTTGTGTCAGCTAAATCGTCCGATCAGATGTACAGACTCATGGGAAATATGTTCTATGACGAGCGAGGATTATCCCAAATTCCATCTACCATAAAAACCGCATCGAAAACAGGTTCTTTGGATGATGTGCGCAATGAGGTCATTTTAGTCAATGCACCAAAAGGAGACTACATTTTTAGTATTTTCACAAAGAACAATACCGACAAAAGCTGGGGTAAAACAAATGAAGCTGAAGTGCTTACCCGCAACCTATCCAAATTATTGTGGGATTATTATCAATAAGTATATTCAAGTCAATAGTAAAAATACCTTATATAGAAAGGGGCACTTTGTTAAAGTGCCCCTTTCTATATTTAAAAATGAAATACGTTCATTAGTTTTTCAATGCTTCACCTACATTTTTAGCTTTACGGCTAATATCATCGCCTACTTTTTTGGAAGCATCTTTCACATCTTTAGCAGCTTCTTTCGTTCCGGTTGCTACATCATTGGCTACCTTCTTAGTGCCGTTAGCAACATCTTTGGCAGCATCTTTTGTTTTATCAACAGCCGTATTGGTTGCATCTACTGTCGCATCTTTTGCGTCTTTCAATCCCTCTTTTACATCCTCACCTGCATTACGCAATGCATCCTTAGTTTTTTCCCAGGCAGTATTGGCTTCTTCAGAAGCGACCCGAGCTTTTTCCTCAGCGGCTTTATCACCTTTTGCGATAGCTTCATCCAAATCTTTTTTCGCCTGTTCTGCTTTCAAACGAGCATTTTCTTCTGCATTTTTTAAATCTGCAATAGCTGCATCTACATGCTCACCGACTGTTTGTGCTGAATCCGTCGCTGTAGTGTCTTTTTTCTCCGAATTGTTGCAAGAAGACATTACCAATGCTCCTGCTACGACTGCTAAAAGTGCAATTTTTTTCATTATAAATTGATTTATGAGTGTAGTTTTCAACGGCCCGTTAGAGCACGCATACATCAATTTACAACTTCTATGCCAAATAGACAAAATTATTGCTTTGGATAGATCGTTCCTTTAGCTGCTTCCAACGTATTTTTCAATAAACCTACGATTGTCATTAAACCGACCCCCCCTGGTACAGGTGTAATCCAGGATGATTTAGGAGCAACATTTTCAAAATCTACATCCCCATATAGTTTAAATCCAGATTTAGTCGCTGTTGACGTTTCTCTATTGATACCCACATCGATCACCACAGCACCATCTTTGACCATGTCTGCTGTAACAAAATTTTTCTTGCCGATTGCAGCAACAACAATATCACCGCGTAAAACTTCTGCTTTAAGATCTTTGGTACGACTATGCGTTAATGTCACAGTACAGTTCCCTGGATTGGAATTGCGTGCAAGTAAAATACTCATCGGTGATCCCACAATATTGCTTCTTCCTACCACGACTGCATGTTTGCCTGCAGTATCGATCTTATAATAATCCAGCATCAACATAATACCGTATGGGGTAGCTGGAATAAAACAAGGAAGGTTACGTTGCATGCGTCCTAGGTTGATTGGATGGAAACCATCCACATCTTTACGGTAATCGATTGCTTCGGTAACTTTATCCGGATCAATATGTTTTGGTAAGGGTAATTGAACAATTAAACCGTCAATCGACGCATCCTGGTTAATTTCTTTGACCTTAGCGATCAATTCATCTTCAGTGATGTTTTCATCATAACGAATGTTTGTTGACTCAAAGCCGACCAATTGACAGTTGCGCATTTTGCTAGCCACATAGGTTTCGCTACCGCCGTCATTACCGACAAGGATAGCTACAAGATGAGGTTTACGGCCGGTCTGTGTTGTAAATTCAGCCGCATCTAACGCAATTTGTTCTTTAATTTTTTCGGAAACTAGTTTACCATCTAATAGATTCATGTTTAGGAGATTTTATTGTATTTAAAAGGAGCCCAAGAGCTCCTTTATGTTGTGTTATTTTATTAATCCAATTTCAATACCGCCATAAATGCAGATTGCGGAATTTCTACGTTCCCAACCTGACGCATACGTTTTTTACCTTTTTTCTGTTTTTCCAATAATTTACGCTTTCGGGAAATATCACCACCGTAACATTTTGCAGTTACATCCTTGCGCAATGCCGAAATTGTTTCACGTGCGATAATTTTCGCCCCAATAGAAGCTTGGATACGGATCTCAAATTGTTGACGCGGCAATAGTTCCTTCAATTTCTCACAGATTTTTTTACCAAAATCGTAGGCATTGCTGCGGTGAATCAAGGAAGATAGTGCATCCACAGGCTCATCGTTCAATCGGATATCCAATTTTACTAAATCTGACTTACGATACCCAATTTGGTGATAGTCAAAAGACGCATACCCTTTCGAGATTGTTTTCAACTTGTCGTAAAAGTCAAATACAATTTCTCCCATTGGCATTTCAAATACCAGTTCAACGCGGTCAGAAGTCAGATAGTGCTGGTTTATGATTGTACCACGTTTCTGAATACAAAGCGACATAATTGGGCCAACAAAATCCGATTTCGTAATGATATTGGCTTTGATATATGGTTCTTCGATCGAATCCAATTTACTTGGATCAGGTAGATCAGAAGGGTTATGTACAATTACTTCCTCCTTATCCTTGGTCATATAAGCCTTATAGGATACGTTGGGAACAGTTGTGATAACTGTCATATCAAACTCGCGCTCCAAGCGTTCCTGAATGATCTCCATATGAAGCATACCCAAGAAACCACAACGGAAGCCGAAACCTAAAGCCGCCGACGACTCCGGTTCAAACACCAAAGAAGCATCATTCAGCTGCAAGCGGTGCATTGACTCACGTAATTCCTCATAATCCTCCGTATCTACGGGATAGATCCCAGCAAAGACCATTGGCTTCACCTCTTCAAACCCTTGGATAGCCTCAGAACATGCACGATCTTTATGCGTAATGGTATCCCCAACTTTCACTTCACGTGCCTCCTTGATACCCGAGATAATATAACCTACATCACCGGTCTTAATGACTTCCTTTGGAACTTGATTCAACTTCAGTGTACCAATTTCATCTGCAAAATATTCTTTTCCAGTAGCTACGAATTTCACGCGGTCACCTTTACGGATTTCGCCATTTTCAACTTTAAAATAAGCCATGATACCACGGAATGAGTTGAAAACAGAGTCAAAAATCAAGGCTTGCAAAGGCCCATCAGGATTACCCTCCGGATGTGGAATCCGTGCAACAATCGCCTCCAAGATATCTGGTACACCAAGACCTGTTTTACCAGACGCCGGAATAATAGCATCACGATCCCCGCCGATCAAATCCACAATCTGGTCTTTTACTTCCTCTGGCATAGCGCCGGGAAGGTCCATCTTGTTCAGGATCGGAATGATTTCCAGATCATGTTCTAATGCCAAGTATAAATTCGAAATAGTTTGTGCTTGAATCCCTTGAGACGCATCTACAATCAATAATGCTCCCTCACAAGCAGCAATAGAACGCGAAACCTCATAAGAGAAATCCACGTGCCCCGGGGTATCGATCAGGTTCAAGATATATTCCTGACCATCTTTTTTATAATTCATTTGGATAGCGTGACTCTTGATCGTAATACCGCGTTCACGTTCCAAATCCATATTATCAAGTAATTGTGCCTGTGCTTCACGCTGACTGATGGTATTGGTATACTCTAAAAGGCGATCTGCCAAAGTACTTTTGCCATGGTCAATATGCGCAATAATACAGAAATTACGAATGTGCTTCATATAGGATTTTTAAACTCTTTTGCTAAAAGGCAAAGATACCTTTTTTTATATATAATTATATAACCTAGCTTTTTTTTAGTTTGTTTCACACCACCTAAGCCAACAAAACATGAGCCCCATCAACACCAGAAAGAAGCTACATTAGCTATTCAGCAATGGCATATAAAAAATGCTTTTGATTCCGCGTAACGTTGTCAGTATCCCACGAGATCCGTTCTCGTAATTGCTCCGAACGAACTGGACAATCGTCAACCTGACAATACTGACAGCACTGCGGGAGACAAGGATCGGCGTGAACAAAAAACTCGGTCCGCACCGACATCTCCTTATTAACAATCTTATCCACAGCAGAGATCTCATCATGTACCCGAATAAGATCAAAGTAACGGGGCAGGGTGAGATGACAATCCACATGCAGCTCGTTACCATAACGCTGTACACGAAGATTATGGACATCAATCCAATCATTTTTCCGATTGCGCTCCAGAATTTCGACCACATCCTGCACAAGCGCTGTATCCGATTCGTCCATTAAACCACCGATCGATTGCCGAAGTAGTTTATAGCCGTTGAAGAGAATGAAAAGCCCCAGCACAATTGAAATAACCACGTCGATCCATAGAAAGCCCGTCAATCTCATCAGCAATAAACCCAATATTAATCCGATCGTACTATAAGCATCCACTTGTAAATGTTTTCCATCCGCCATCAAGGTAATGGAACCTAATGCACGCCCCCGTTTCATAATATAGAATCCCACCGCAAAATTGATCACAGAAGTTATACCGATCAGGTAGATCCCTTGTTCAAGATGCGTTATTTCAGCTGGAAAGAAAACGTTGTAACAAGCCTTGGCAAGGATAATTGCACCAGCGATAAAAATAAGCCCGCCTTCCAAAAATACAGAGAAGAATTCCACCTTGCCATGTCCATAAGGATGGTTTTCATCTTTGGGTTGAGCCGAGAGATAAATACTATAAAATGCAAAACCTGAGGCAACCACATTGACGATACTTTCTGCGGCGTCCGTAAAGATTGCACTGGAGTCCGTTAAAAAGTAAGCGACAAACTTCACAATCATCAAACCTATTCCGGTAAATAGCGATAATAAAACCAATCTTCTTTGTCTTGACATGACTCTTAGCGTGTATAGGAAACCTTCTGTTAGCAAGCGATAAAAACGAGGACCAGCTAACATTTTTGTGAGGGCAAAGGTAAAAGATATAACGGCAAATCGGATCGATTAGTTTTGAAAATTCAAAGCCAGAGGACAATTAATAACTATGCTAAATCGCTTCAACACCTCTTTTATTAAAAAAGCCCCAATAAAAGAGCTACTTTTCTTTGTAAATTTTCAAAAATAAAGAAGATTATTTGCAACGTATATAATATCTTTGTCTTACCATGAGCACATCATCATTCTTATCAGACAGGATAAATAATTTGTCCGAATCGGCTACACTTAAAATGACCAAGTTGGGCCGCGAATTAGCAGCTAAAGGAGTTAATGTTATTAGCCTTAGCGTAGGTGAACCTGATTTCAACACGCCTGAGCATGTAAAAGATGCAGCGAAGAAGGCCCTAGATGAAAACTGGACGCGATATTCGCCAGTACCTGGATACCCTGAATTGCGCCAGGCAATTGTAAACAAGTTGAAAACAGAAAACAATTTAGATTATGATATCTCCCAAATTGTTGTTTCTACAGGTGCAAAACAATCCCTGTCTAATGTAATTTTGACGTTGATCAACCCTGGTGATGAGGTAATTATCCCAACACCATATTGGGTATCATACTCCGAAATGGTCGTTTTAGCTGAAGGAAAATCCGTATTTATAAATACCGAAATCGACAATAACTTTAAGATTACACCTGCACAATTGGAGGCGGCAATTACGCCAAAGACCAAATTGTTTATGTTTTCTTCGCCAAACAACCCGACAGGAACAGTTTACAGCAAAGATGAATTGGCCGCATTAGCTAAAGTTTTCGAAAAACATCCACAGGTATTTATCCTATCCGATGAAATCTATGAACATATCAACTTTGTAGACAAACACGAATCCATCGCACAATTTGAAAGCATCAAGGATAGAGTGATCATCATCAATGGTTTTTCAAAAGCATTTGCAATGACTGGATGGCGTTTAGGCTATATTGCTGCCAATAAAACCATTGCTGCAGCAAATGATAAATTGCAGGGACAGACAACTTCAGGTACCTGTTCAATCTCTCAACGTGCTGGTATCGTAGCTTATGAGCAAGGATTAGAATCGGTCAACAAAATGAAAGAAGCGTTTGCTCGTCGTCGTCAATTGGTATACGGTCTATTGAGTGAAATCCCAGGCGTAAGAACAAACCTTCCAGAAGGTGCATTCTATTTCTTCCCTGAAATCTCTTCATTCTTCGGCAAAAAAGACCAAGATGGCAATGTCATTAAAAACTCATCTGACCTGGCATTATACTTATTAAATGTTGGCCACGTAGCAACAGTAGGTGGAGATTCATTCGGCAACGACAATTATATCCGCTTGTCTTATGCTGCTTCAGATGAAAGTTTGATCGAAGCTTTGAAAAGAATTAAAGAAGCATTAGGAAAACTAGCCTAATCTCTTATCTAAATACAAAAAAGAGCTCTTCGGAGCTCTTTTTTGTACCATTCCATTTTCCTCAATTCATTTCCGATTTTGCCCAAACCTGTATTAGCTAAAATATCATCTCTGCTCCATAATTTAAGTAGATGTTATCGCTTAAAATAAATATTTATTACATTTACTCCTATGAGTATTTTAACAGATAAATTTAAAACGCAGCACGATACCGCTCCGTTTTCACAGATAAAAAACGAAGATTATATTCCCGCATTTGATGAAGCTATTCAGAAGACAAAAGATGAAGTCGATGCCATCGTCAACAATTCCGAAGCAGCAACTTTTGACAATACCATCGCTGCGATGGCCTATTCAGGACAGACATTAGATCGTTTGTCCAATATATTTTTCAATCTCCATTCGGCTGAAACCAATGCCGATCTCGAAAAAATAGCGCAGGATGTAGCCCCAAAACTATCTGCATTGGGAAATGATATCACGTTAAACTTCGATCTTTTCAAACGGGTCAAGGCCGTATATGACCAGAAAGATCAACTGTCATTGACAGCAGAGCAAACAACCTTATTGGAAAAGTCTTATAAAGATTTTGTACGGAATGGTGCATTGCTAAATGAGGAGCAAAAGCAGAAACTCCGTGAAATTGACGCCGAGCTGTCACTTTTGAAATTGAAATTCGGCGAGAATGTCCTTGCCGAGACAAACGCATACCAATTATTGGTGACAGACGAAAAAGATCTTGCCGGACTTCCAGAGGGTGCCATAGAAGCTGCCCATGCATTGGCCAAGGCCAACGAAAAAGAAGGCTGGCTTTTTACCTTAGATTTTCCAAGCTATCTACCTTTTGTCACATATGCCGATAATCGGGAACTTCGCAAAGAGATTACCCTCGCCGCAGGGCGCAAAGCTTTTCAGGATAACGAGTACAACAATGTGGACAATGTATTAAAAATTGTAAAACTCCGCTTCGAACGAGCCAAATTATTGGGCTATGCTACGCATGCAGACTTTGTCCTCGCTGAACGAATGGCGCAAAATCCAACGAAAGTCACTGAATTCTTAAATGACCTGCTCGGAAAAGCAAAACCAGCGGCGCTGAAAGAATTTGCAGAATTATCTCAATTTGCAAAAAAGCTGGATGGTATCGAGCAATTGGAAAAATGGGATGGTGCATATTATGCCGAAAAATTGAAACAAGAGCGCTTCAATCTGGACGACGAAAAGCTCAAACCGTATTTCAAACTCGAAAATGTCCTACAAGGTGCATTTGAAGTGGCTCATCGTTTGTTTGGCATCAACTTCAAAGAAGTCGACACAATTGACACCTACCACGAAGAGGTACAAACATTTGAGGTCAGTAAAGACGACGGGGAATTAGTCGCTATTTTCTATGCCGATTTCTTCCCGCGTAAAGGAAAGCGAAATGGAGCCTGGATGACATCTTTCAAACCACAATACATACAAAATGGCACACAAGAGCGTCCCCATGTCTCCATTGTTTGCAATTTTACGCGTCCTACGGCTTCAAAACCTTCGCTGTTAACCTTCCAGGAAGTCACCACATTATTTCATGAATTTGGACATGCCTTGCATGGCATGTTGGCCGACAGCACCTATCCTACACTATCCGGAACATCCGTTTATTGGGATTTTGTCGAGCTGCCAAGTCAAGTAATGGAAAACTGGTGCTATGAAAAAGAGGCCCTTGAGCTTTTTGCCAAACATTATGAAACTGGCGAAGTGATCCCGATGGAACTTGTCGAAAAAATCCGCGAAAGCGCCTCTTTCCTTGAGGGTATGGCGACCATGCGCCAATTAAGCTTTGGCTTGTTGGATATGGGCTGGCATGGGCAGGACCCAACAGCGATCACAGATCTCAAAGCATTCGAAGATGAACAGTTTACATCGACAAAGCTCTATCCTGATGTCAAGGAAAATGCCATGAGTACCGCCTTCTCCCATATTTTCAATGGCGGTTATTCCTCCGGCTATTACAGTTACAAATGGGCAGAAGTACTCGATGCAGATGCTTTTGATTACTTCAAACAGAATGGCATCTTCAACAAGGAGATCGCGGCCAAATTCAAGGATAATGTGCTTTCCAAAGGGGGGACAGAGCATCCAATGGTCCTTTACAAACGCTTCCGCGGGCAAGAACCTTCGGTGGAACCTTTGTTAAAAAGAGCCGGATTGATCAAATAGAGAAAAAGCTGGACTTCCGTCCAGCTTTTTTACCCATAGCTTTGCTGGCCATAGATAAATTTTCTGCGCACACCGTTAGCTGCAAACAGTTACTTGAATGAACCTCTCATTTTGCAGACTACGATGAACTTTTACATTCTCAGGCTCTCGTGAGCACATTCCGAAACTATCTCGTTTGTTTCCAACTCAATAGCGAACCATTAAGGCAGAACACAACATATCTTGCTGATTAGGCAAAAAAATTGTATCTTTGTAAGACATAATTGGGGTTGACCGGAATTGACAGGATGGAGACGGTTATGTAAGCATGTAGTGCGTTGTTAGTAGAGCACTTTAATCTGAACTTTCAGAATTATAACTGGCGAAGAAAACTACGCCTTAGCTGCTTAAGTTAGACTTAACATAGCTATTTGTCCCGTTAGATCCTGTTCTTTGGTTTAACATTCGGGGCATCGAACAATAGAACTGGCAAGTGTGATGTTGCTAAGCACTTGTAAGAAACAGCAACTACGGCGTACGGTATAGGTAAGCGACTCACCTTCCCTCGCCCGACAATTAAAGAGAAGCTAAACATGTAGAAAGCGTATACAGTACCATGACTGGACGAGAGTTCGAATCTCTCCAGCTCCACAAACAAAAAAGCCTAACTTAAAGTTAGGCTTTTTTGTTTATTGCAAAATCCCTTTGTAGACTGCATCTCGTAAGACACCACTTTCTGTATCCCCGGCATATTCCCAATACATCGCACCAAGTAAGCCCGTTGTATGCACATAGTCGCATTTAAACGCAATAGACTCTGGCGTTTCATAGGTCAACACAAACTCCCCTTTATCGTTAACAAGATAATGTGCTTTGGCAGCATCGTCCCATTTCTGCTCAAAACCTTGTAGCGAAAGCAAATCTTTATAATCAATGAAACCTTTAACCTCAGTTTTATTTCCCCGACCATAGAATGGAATTCCGAGCACCAATTTTTCAACAGGCATACCCCCATCGACATGGGCCTTGACGGCCTCCACACAAGTTGTATGTCCCGATAAGGGTGAACGGTGCAAGCTCGCATGATGATAAGGCGGATGACCCGAATCATAAGTCATGATATTTACAAAATCCACCTCTTTTTTAATCTTATCAAAGGCGATATACTTACCGTTCGCAAGCGAAGCCAAGGTCAGCAGTTTCTTCTTACCAATAGCTTTCCGGATATCGTGCATAAGCAAGGTGAAATTTTCGGTATCGGCTAAAGAGGACGAAATCCCGGCAGAGGAATTTGTCGGGTACTCCCAGTCAATATCTATACCATCAAGATTAAACTCCCGCACCACACGCAAGCAGTCTTGGGCAAATTTTTTCCGATTGGATTTATCAGCAGCCATTTCGCTAAACCGGCCGCTTCCCCAACCACCGATAGACAACAATACCTTTAGATGTGGATGTGCTTTCTTGAGATCCGTGATAGCCTTCAACCTGGATTCATTATCTATACGCAGGCCGTCAAAGCTATCACTGACATGTGCAAAGGCATAATTGATATGTGTCAGATAAGTCGGATCAGGCATCACTTTGGACCAGGATGTAACATAGGCTATGACTACTTTCTTATTTTTGGTTCGTGCAAGACTTATGCCGGGGTACAATAGTAACATCAATAACAGGACAGTGAAGGCCTTACTAAGTATTGATTTCATTTTACATTCCATATTTGCAGTTTTGTTTGTTTTTTGATGATATTAGACTTCCTAAGATTTAATAGCTAAAGTATTCAGGCTTGATAATCACTGTCTCACTAAAGTTTCAAATATATATTTAGTTTCTTCAGCAAGACTGCATACCATAACATGGAAAAAGCCCAAAGCAGTGAACCCGCAATAGCTAAGCCCATATGTCCAGATTGTTTATAAAAGAACAATGGGAGATGAAAGCCCCAACAGACGAAGTAGATCAGATCAGGAGCAAGGTAAGTCGTCAATGAGTTCCTTCCAGCCTCCTCAAACAATCCTATCCCCCGATGGTAGCCTTTCACATCAATGAAATAATAAATCGGGATTAAAAGCAATACACTAATCCCACAACAGACCAATGCCCAGCTCGGCGTACCATGAATTTTGGATAAAATAAACCAAAAACGTAAGACCAAACCTGCAATTAGCCAAATCATACCAATAACTAGCAAAAAACGCAATAATATCCGCGGAGTGGCCGCATAACGTTTCATAAGCATACCTATGATTGTTCCGCCCAGTACAATACAGGGTATATTGCCAGCTAGAAGAACCTGTAAATATCTTCCGATACCAGGGAATGCAACTTTAAATTCCGTTTGGCTCAGAATATTGAGTACTAAAAACACCAACCAACCACATACAATCACTATTATCCTTCCCCTGCATAATAAGAAAATAGAAGCTGCAGCAAAATATCCCCATCCAATCAGTCCTAAAATCCCCCACCACCCTACTTCCAAGCCCTTTCCGTCCGAAGCTCTGAAAATATATATGAGATAAATAATTCCCATGATGCCGACTGCACGCAGCCCATTATAAATGGTCTGATATTGCATATTTTTCGGATAGCGGTTCCAAATCAGAAAAACGAATACATACAGCAGTCCTAACCACAACAATTGTGACATCCCCGTCAAATCAGGAGATACACGTGTACCATTTAGAATCAACACGCCAATCAGCAGTAAACTCAACGTTCTCAGCAGAACATGTAAAAAGATTACAGTTGTCGATGAACCTATCTTTTCTCTGGCCGCAACAGCATAAGGCACTGCCATTCCAACCATAAAAAGAAATCCCGGAAATACCCAGTCCGCCAAACCCATACCGTCCTCATCTGCTTCCGTGTGAACCAGCCATTTAGGTACACCCGGGATAAACAAATCATTGACAAATAACATCAGAAACAGCGTGAAACCACGCATAACATCCATTGAACGGATTCGGATTGTAGGTACAGTTTGCAATGCGTTCATAATCGATTCTATGTGTAAAAAAAGCAGCTATCAGCGTAGCTGCTTAGCCAATCTCTTCCCTAGATTCTTCTTAGATAGTTTTTTAGTGATTTTATGGCGACCGGAACTCGGTGGCTGATGCTTCTTTTTGAATAATCTAAGATGAAAAAAAAACACCAATATATAGTGAAATAATTGTTCAAATTAGTGTAAATTTTATTCTGAAGGTACAAGAACGTGGCCATAAATCATTAATCGGTCTATGGGAGATAATGATGTACCCCTATAGCGAAAAACTACAGCCGAACAATTTACGCTAGCTATGAATCGTAATTATATTGCATATCAAAAGCAATTTATCTAAGTTTGGCAAAAACAAATTTAATATACAGCCGATCTTCATGAAATTCATTCTTTTTATCTGCTTCTTATTCATACCACAGACTATCTTCGGACAGAATACCAGAGTCATCAATCATGAATCCACCCTTTTTGAACTTGAAAACCCAAACGGTAAAATTGATTTTTTAGTCATTGATCCTGCGCCCAAAAGTAAGAAACCGTTATTTTTGTTTTGTCAGGGATCGTTACCTCTTCCTTTATACTTTAATTACAAAAAAGAGGGATTAAGTCTCTTCGGAGGTGGCCTTACCAACTTTAACTACCAGGAAATTATTAAGTCATACCATCTCGTCGTTATTTCCATGCCAGAAACGCCTGTTATCGTCGATGAATCTCAGCTTAATGATTCTTATTGGTATTATGGTGACTCAAAAGATAAGAATATCCCGAGTATGGCATATCAAAAAGCAGACTATCTAGATAATTATGTAGACCGGGCCGTTGCTGTATTAGATTACCTGAGCGGAAAACCCTGGGTCGATAATTCACAATTAGTTGTATTCGGTCACTCTCAAGGTGGACACGTAGCCTCCAAGCTAGCCTATCGCTATAAAAAGATAAGTAAATTAGGCCTATCGGGAACCAATATATTCGGACGGGTGGATCAAGATATACGGCAAGCAAAACGCGATGTGCAAAAAGGAAAGATTTCCTGGCAACAAGCCTCTCAAAAAATTGAACAAACCTATGCCTTTTATAAAGATGCCAACGATCCAGAAAAATTAAAAAACAATCCTAATTTACGTTCCTGGAAGTCATTTTCACAACCTGCTATTGACGACCTATTGGGCTTTAATAAACCAATCTATCTCGTCTTCGGTACAGAAGATATTGTATCTGAATTAAATGACCTGGTACCTCTTTATTTTATAAGAAATCACAAAAACAACCTGACTATAAAACGCTATTATAATCAGGAACACAATTATTTTGAAGTGCAGAACGATGGTCGACCCGATTACGACAAGCCACATTGGAACGACGTCATGAAAGACTTTTTAACTTGGACATTAGGGTCTAAACAAACAGAAAACAGCAATTAGAAAATAACCATACCATGAATCAATTAAAATTTCGTGATGCCTCAGAGCAAGATTTACCGCGCATTGTAGAAATATACAATTCGACAATTGCCTCCCGCATGGTCACAGCAGATACATCCCCTGTATCTGTTGCCAGTAGACAAAAATGGTTTGACGAACACAATTCTTCGAAAAGACCCCTATGGCTGGTGGAAGATGAAAATAATCAGGTACTTGGCTGGGTAAGTTTCCAATCATTCTATGGTCGTCCCGCTTACGATGCTACGGTAGAAATCAGTATCTATCTGGACGAACAACAACGGGGCCGAGGCCTGGGCAAACAGATTCTACAATACTGCATTGACAGAGCGCCAGATCTGGGTGTACATACCTTATTGGGATTTATCTTCGCACACAATCTTCCCAGCATCACATTATTTGAAAAAATGGGCTTCCGGGAATGGGCCAACTTACCTAATATAGCAACATTGGATCAAGAAGAACGGAGTCTAAAAATATTGGGTATACGGATTAACAACAAGACTTTATCTGAAGAAAAATAAATTGGATAAGACAGATCACTTACAAAACATATGATCGCCTTGTCAACTGGAAAATAGTTTAAGATAGACGTCCAGTATCCTAAAAACGTCTATCTTATCAACGATAACAATATTATATCGAGATTGTCAACAAGGGGACATCTAACCCCGACGCCATCATACGCGTTTTACTACGGTGGGTCAACGAGCTCCAGAAACCGTATTTATAAGGGATCATGACCAGTAGATCTGTACTGCTTTCTTTAACCTCATCCCGGATGGCTTTTACGACCTCATTGGACGTTACATTTTTGTAATAATAACTTACAATTCCCATTACATTGTTTATGGCTTCCCGAGTTTCTTTTCCTTTTTCCTCATTCAGCTGCTCAACGGTCTTTCGAATATTGAGGACTTCCAGTACCGCACCAAATTCAGCGGCAAAATCCTTGACCTTTTCGAGGATTTCCTGTTGCACACCGCGGACAATATCACAGGCGAAAAGGATATGCTCCAGACCTGTAAATTTTGCACCCAGCGGAACCGAAAGAATAGGTATTTTTAGTCTACTGATTGCTGCCGTCGTGGTATTCCCCAGCATATCTTGATCAAAGGAGCGTTTGGCCATGCCCATAACAAGTAAATCAGCATTTGTCTCTTCGATACATTTGGTGATCTGGTCATAAAATAAACCAGCAGCGAGATATGGAATAGTCAGCACACCACTTTCGGCGGTAATCGCCTCCGCTTTACGCTGTAAGATCTTGCTTTGATGTTCAAAAATCTTGAACATAGAATCGGGAGAAAGTCGAGCGTTCATGGCATGGATAGAAGGATTTTGAAGAGAGAATAAGACGAGCTCATATTCTTTTCCAGCAAAAACTTCCATAATAAATTTTAAGGCATGTTCTGCCTCTTCCGCATAATCTGTAGCAACAATAATCCGTTTCATATGGTCTAATTTAATTCAATAAAAAATCCCTTTTTTATTACATTCAAGTTAACGAAAAATAATAAATCTATCAAACGGAGAATTGTCTCGACAGGGTCAATTTTCTCCCGATTGCTGGCTATTTTAAGTAGCTAGCTTTTACAAAAGAAGCCTTTTTCAAATAATCAATACTTTGTTGTAAACCAGTATAAATATCATTACGTGTTTCTTCCAGCTCAACAAAGATATATTGCAATCCAGCAACTTTCGAATTGTTAAAGATTGCATCAAAACCGACCATGCCGCTTTGACCGATCTCACGATGATCTTTTATATGCAAAGCCTTAAATCTGCCCGCATATTTGTTGAAATAATCAACTGGACTAGCCTGTCCCATTACCGCCCAATATACGTCCATCTCGAAAAATACATTCTCAGGATTTGTATGCTCTATCATATAATCGTACATCACTTTATCCTCCACTTTTTTAAACTCATGCGAGTGGTTATGATAGCCATATACGATTCCTTGTTGGCGGCATTTAGCTCCAACTGCATCAAGGTAACGGCATTGGGTTTCCAGATCTTTAAGTGTTTTAGGCACCTCCATCCAAGGCGTAACGATATACTTCATTCCTGCGGCTTTATGCGTAGCAATACATTCGTCCCACCATTTTAGCGATTCCGTAAAATCACCGGACGCCAGCTCTTTTTCTGATAAAGTCTTCGTAGCGTGTGATGAAATCACTTTCATTCCAGCTTTTTCTACTTTTGCCTTAAACTCCTGTGGGCTTAAATTATATAATTTTCCATCCTTGTATCCAGCGGCTTCCACTCCTGTATAACCCAATGCTGAGATCTTTTGTAGAATCTGGTCGAAGTTTGGATTTTTCCCGATTTCTTCACGTACAGAATATAACTGTAGACCAATTTCCTTTTTTGCAGCTTTTTGTTGTGCAAATGTTGGACTAACAGCCAACATCATACATCCAGCTACCAATGTTCCAATAAGAGTTCTTCTTTTCATTTAGTGCTCAATTATTTATTATAGACTTCGTTCAACGCAAAATTAAATGTAAACACAGCGTTTACAGGTTGTTTAGGTTTATCGCGTCAAATGTAGCTGCAATGTATGCAAATACTCGAAAAAACACAATGCTTTTACCGTTTTATTTATTCACATCACGAGTGCTGCTTCTTAAATATACATTTGTGGGAATTAAAATACGTCCAACCCAACGATTTGCAATCCAGCACTGTTCTATCCATAACAACAAACAATTTGAGCAATGGAAAATAAATATGATATTCCCGAACATAGCGACCAGAAACAGGAGGAAAAACTGCCTGATGTAGCCGTTAAGGAAAAAGACGATGAGCCAGCTGGTCGAAATATTAAACGTACACTGATTATCGCAGTATGTCTATTGGTCGTTTTTTATCTGATCTACTATTTCATGAGTGGACGATAATAAATAATTTACCGCGGCTCCAAACAAATAAACTGATTCTTGGAAACTGGAAACCAGGTAAGTTAACCTGTCTTTATTGCACTATCTGGTAGGAGTTGGCCAAAAGTTTGGCCATAGCGCTATTAAACAACTTACCATGGGTCCAGCATAACTTGACAAACTCGGAAGTTTGAGTCTGGCAAGTAAATAATATTATGTCAATTATTTTTCATTTTTCTATGCGCCGGATGATGGCAACGTATTGCTTTGCCCTTTCTTTACATAGAATATCGGTGATGTAAGGTCTTACGAAATTAATCCATTTAAAAACGTCTGTTATAACAAATATAGTATAAAAAAGAATGACTACAAATTTTTAAATAAAATAATGAACGATATTTTGCGCAAATTGTCATTCAATTCGTTGTATGACGGATGAAGACAAAGTATTACTGGAAACGATTGGTTTACGATTTCGCGCGAAACGCAATGATCTTTATTATTCCATGCGAGATCTCTCCAATATTACAGGCATTTCAACGGGAACATTAAATGGTATTGAAAAAGGAAAAGACCTAACCCTCAGCAATTTTATGATTTTATGCCGCAGTCTAGAAATTCAGCCGAAGATATTTTTTCAGCATGACATTGTTTTTAGTGCTCCGTATTCACTCCCCCCAGATGCACAAGAAAGAATCGCCCTAAGCAAAAAACTAGATGATCTTGTCTATCGTTCCGATTTTTTCCACACAGCGCGGCGTGTTTCTGAAGTGCTTTCCGAGCTGGGAATAGACAAAAGCCAAAGCAATAAATTCTCCGTTTATCTAACAAGCTATTGTGAAGAAGGTGCCTTAATTTATGAACAGCATGGCAATTATAAGACCTATCGTAGAAAAGGGTAGACCAAAGTACTTACTTATTGCTTTCATTCACGAAAACGGTTCGCCCTTCTAAACGTTCCCAGATCATTAAAACGAACCCCATATTTGCGTAAGACTTCTTGTGCTTTCTTACGGCCAAGATGACGGACGTAAAATGTCTCGTTGACGACAAAGTGATGAATACTATGTGTCCATCCGAAAAAGAAACAGAACAATTGCATCGGAAAGGTCCACCAAATTGTCAGTACCTGCGTCTGCTCAATCACATTCCCCGATTCGACATCACCAAAATAATGCATATTTGACGTGATAAAATGCAAGCAAAATTGACGTAATAAGTTTGGTAATAGAATAACATAAATTATCCCCTGCAGACTTATCAACATGTTATCAACATACTGTGGAAAACTCAAATTCAAGCCGAAAGATGCCTTTAACCCGCCCAATAGCAGATCTGCGAAGTAGAAATATAAAACCACATGTGCAAAAATTGTCACCGGTACAATACTTAAAAACATAATCCGTTTCAGTTTCGACGAAGTCTCCAATTTTAGGTTTCCATTTTTTACTTCCATATCCATATCGTTAAACATCCGATGCAAGCGAAAGAGCCCGCCCAATACAACATCGGGTGTTGTCAACAGTCGCTTGATAGACCATTGCTCACCATTTGTCACGCTACGCTCCTCAACATCGTGCAGGGTACCTGAAAACTTATGGTGATGATGATGCAAGGTTCTGCGAATCCAAGGATTGACAGTCAATGGACGTAATATCCATACACTAAAAAGCATAAAATGATGAATAGCTTTCTGTCTTTTAAAATAAAGCCAATGGATAAGATCGTGCTCTATTTCATGTAATACGCCCATAAAAAATGCATTGCTAACAATCATAAGCCAAGTCGGCACTACTGCCCTATTCCAGCCTATGGAGATAACCACGATAGCTAGTATAGCTAATACAAATATGGCCATTCCAATACTGTTCTGACGTTTTAATAGAGGGTATATTCCTTTAAGCTGCTGATAGGACTGATTTATTTCCCTCCTTATTTGGCTCGACTTTTCGTGATGTGTCAATTTGATGTGATTTTATTGGTAAAAATAGGGATTTTTCGTGTACTTCTCCTATACTAAGCCCGATGAACATTAGCCTCAACAGTTTCGATAAAAGACGTCCGCAAAAAATATTTCCACACGCTGTAACAAAATCGAATCACCTAATACTAATAAATTAAAATCAACATATAAACATAAACAGTCATGGAAAAGAAATCAATTTACAACTGGAAAAATAACTTATTCGGAACAAAGTCGACCCTCTATTGCAATGATGCTGTTATTGGAAGCCTAGAATCCATCGATTGGAATCTAGATGCTCATGTTTCTATCCATAATGATCAGTATCGTTTCAAAAATAAAGGGTTTTTCAATCCATACACAGAGATTCGAAATCAAAACAATGAACTGATCGGCGATATCGAATACAGCACCTGGACAAGTAAGGCCACCATTAGCCTGATCAATAAAAAATATACATGGAGCCCCAAAAATATGTGGATGACAGCGTGGCAAATCGAAGATGAACAAGGAGAAATCGTAGAAATCAAGCCTTCTTCGCTAACGGATGGCGGCAAAATAGAGAGCTGCGAAAATAGCGAATTGATCTTGTCTATAAGTTTATATCTACAAAAGCGTACTGCAGTTATGTTTTCTATGGTCGCCCTAATCCCATTATTTACCTTACTCCTAGTTTAACGTAGCAGCCAACTTCTAACACAGCACAACCCACAGCGATATATATCACCTATATCTGGGATTTGTTGCTACCGACGGGACAAACCGGAGCATGAATAGCAGCTATCTAGGAAATATAACCCTAGAAAGAAAGTAAAGGTATTGAAGAAGCACCAATTCATTCTAAGGATAAATAAAACAACTCAACAACAAAATACAATACACTTAATTACAATAAGATAACAACATTTTAACCCTGAATTTATGTAAATACGCTTACTTTGTATAAGTGATGTGATTTACAATCGATGGTTTCAACAGCCACATCAATTTCGGCCAAGAAATCAATCGTCTTTATATCTAGTAGGCATTTGGTTACCCCCTCAGCAATCCTCAACACATATCCATGTGCAAGCCCTACTACTTTCTCTATTCAGTTCGGCAAGCTCATACCTTGCCGAACATTCTTTTACCCATTGGATCAGAGCTACCGTACAGCAGTTAACTACCAAAAGGATCTGTCTTTTTCTCCGTTTTTATAATTTTAATCAGATGCTCCAATGCATTTTTCAGACGTTTCGCATCATCCTCTGTTTGGATTGCCCATAAAATTTCATCCGTGCTTGGTGACGATTTGAATCGTATTTGATAACCTGATTTTACTCTTGCGATGACAAGTAGATCTGATTTGGCAATATCGCTTCGAAAATGCTGACCGCTGGAAAGAAAGACAGTTAACACTTTACCGTCTACCGTCACCGTATCAATTTTTGTATCCTTATAATGATAAGCGACTTTATACAGCTTGTTAATATAAGCCATAGTCTGCTGTTTATTCAAACTCGCATTTTGGGCTACCGAGGGTATTGTAAGGCCAATCGCCAAAAAAAAGCACAAGAAAAAATTCTTCATTTATCTATCAATTTTTATTAACACATATTTCGTCCTCATCCCAGACACCCAGTAGATTCTTTTATCTCCATTCACCACAACAATCCATCCGATTGTCCTCGCTCACCAAATAATGTGCAACATTGATCAGCAAGAGCAAAATACGTTCCTATTATTTATGGCTTAAAAATATAGATTTTATTTACTTTTTTTGTCTATTGTTCTCAAACAAAATATTTTCAGCAGCAGTCCTTTGTCGTACTGCTGCTGAAAATCATTGTGAGGAAATTCTCGTTTATTGCTTTGAACTAGATAAGTCCCGCGCATTCTCTGCCATTCGGATAAATTCGGCGCGATAACCTTCCTCATCTTTTCCTTTTGAAGCTTTCGCCCGTGTTATGAGCTGGTCAAAATTGGCTTTTTGCTTAAAATCAGAGTCACGGAGTAGTAGACCAAGTTCCGCTACGGCAGTTGCAAAACGTAAATCTTCACTCACATTGTTCAATTCCGCTACGTTAGTCGATACCACCTTTTGTTGCAACCTACTCTTTTCCCCTTCGGGCTCTTTATACCGAAATTTAACTGTTGCTAGTTCAGCATTTCTCCGTCCAGTTGTCTGACTTGTATGCTGCTGATATTTTAATGGATCTACCGTCCCGACCATTCCCGACTCAACACCAATAGGTACAATTTCATACAGGGCTGTTACCACATGACCTACGCCCATATCACCGCCCATCTTTTGGTCATTATTGAAATCCTCGGCCTCCAGCAAGCGGTTTTCGTAGCCCACCAAGCGATAAGCCTGTACATAACTTGGATTGAATTCGACCTGAATCTTTACATCTTTAGCAACAGTAAACAAGGTTCCCCCAAACTCGGTTACCATCGCCTTTCGTGCTTCCGAAATATTATCGATATAAGCGTAATTACCATGACCTTTGTCCGCAAGGATTTCCATCTTACTGTCCTTAAGATTCCCCATGCCATAACCGAGTACCGTAAGAAAAACGCCCGATTTACTTTCTTTGGCAATCAGTTCTTCCATCGATTCGTCACTGCTCTCTCCAACATTGAAATCACCATCACTAGCTAAAATAATCCGGTTGTTTCCACCTTTGATAAATTGTTGCTTCGCAATTTCGTAAGCCTTCTTAATTCCTGCAGCACCCGCGGTACTTCCGCCCGCTTCCAGCTCATCGATAGCCGATTTTATTTTCATCTTTTCATCACCGGGTGTACTCTCGAGTTTTACCCCAGCTGATCCGGCATAGGTTACAATGGCCACATGGTCCACGGCACGAAGTTGGTCGACCAACATCTTCAGCGAAGCTTTCACCAAAGGCAAACGCCCTGGCCCCATCATCGACCCAGACACATCGATCAAAAACACCAAATTTGAAGCTTTAAGCTTCGCTGTAGGCATATCTTTTGCCTTTAACGTTACCCGCATGAGCTGATGTGAAGTATTCCAAGGTGCCCTCGTCAATTCGGTGACAATATTTACAGCTTCGTCATTTTTAGGCCCAGCCACCTGATATTGAAAATAATTGATCATCTCTTCAACTCGTACCGCATCTTTATCAGGCAGACTTCCTGAGTTGATAAAACGACGTACATTACTATAAGAGGCGGCATCAACATCAGCAGCAAACGTAGATAAAGGTTCTTTAAGTGGATTGATAAACTTATTTTCCTTCATCTTTTGATAAGATTCCTGGTTTTGATTAGGCATATACGCCGTCCCCCTGATATACAAACTTGATACTTGTCCTGACAATGCTGCATTAACATTCATCACAGGTGACGTCTGGCGCTTCGCTTTGCGCTCATTTACGGTCACCACCACTTCATCCAGTGTATTGTTTTGCTGCACCAGCACCACATCAACCTTTGACCGATGGTTGACCGCTACACGTTGCTCAAGATATCCAATGTAGCTAAAAACCAAGGTGCTTTTACCATCACTGACCTTAATGCGATACATCCCCTTATCATCGGTTAGTCTGTGCTCTTTAGTTGCCGCATTGCTTACCTCCACCCCAACAAGGGCGGCTCCCGTACTCGCATCGACGACCTTACCGCTGACCTCGTATCCTTGCTTGGCATATCCGCCCAAGGATAGCAACAAGCCCATAACAAAAAGTAGTGCTCTCATATCTTTTAGTTTTTGCCAAGGGATGCCTCAAATATTAAATTTCCATAAACCAGAAAAAAAAAATATTTTTAACCAATAAATGTTCGCATTCAAGTCGTCAAAAATAGATACACCACAAGACCATGAACTCTTGTTGCACTATCAGGAGTCTATGGATCTCCAGGTATTGGGCGATCTATATCAACGGCACACGGAGATGGTATACTACGTTTGCTTACGGTATCTCCAAGATTCCGAATTAAGCAAAGATGCTGTCATGAATATCTTTGAAGAATTAATATATAAAGTCAACAAGCAAGAAATCAAGGATTTCCCCAGATGGCTCTACGTATTAAGCAAGAATCATTGCCTGATGTATTTAAGGTCTCAAAAGAATAAATCTCAAATTTCTTTGGATGAATTTGTGAAATTTCCAGGAGACCTGCATCAGTATGAACAGTACGATGAAAAAGAAGAACAGTTGATGGCCATGGAGGGCTGTCTGGGCAAATTGCCCGAAAGGCAGCAACAGTCCGTTAGGCTCTTCTTTTTGGAGGAAAAATGTTACAAAGAGATCAGCGAATCTACCGGTTATAGTCTGAATGAAGTAAAGAGCTATATCCAAAATGGAAAACGGAATTTAAAAAATTGCATGGAGGCTTGGAATGAGCAACAGTAATTACGACATAACATACTTAAAGAAATACGTCAGCGGCGAATTATCTCCCACAGAGATGTACGCTCTTGAACGTGAGGCGCAGCGTGACCCCATGCTGGCGGATATTCTTATGGGTATAGAAATGGATCAGAATAAAACTGTACTATCAGCGATCAACCAGCAAATTTCCCAACGTGCAGAGCGGGATAATAAACCTAAAATTAAGGTATTTGATTGGAAAAGACTTGCCATTGCAGCAACGGCTCTTATTGTCTTGGGAATTGGTATCCTACTTTTCCAGCAACAGGATAAGACTACATCCGAAGCGCAACGTACCGCTGATGCAAATGTTGCTTTGGAAAGGCCTATTACAAAGGTTACACCTACAGATTCTGTCGTCGCTTCTGGTGATATCGCATCAAAAATAGAATCTCAAGATCATGCTCCACAATTAGCAGATAACAATAGACCCCGCCTTCGTGAACAACATTCACAGGAGGAGGTAACTGTTATATCAAGAGAACCTTCCTTGCGTATAAAATCATTGGAAGAAATGGAGGGACGACTCAATAGCGATCGTCCTGTATTTGGATTAAGACCTACAGACAGTGCGGTTGTCATCGGCTATGCGCCCATGGTAAAGAAAAAAGAGGCTTCTCCAACGATGATGATTCGGGGAACCTCGAGTATGAACAATTCACTTGCAGGCAAAATTGCAGGTATTTCGACCGTACAGCAATCTGGCACACCACTGCAGCTTACTGTTCGGGATAAAGAAACAGGCTTACCTATTTCGGGGGTTACAATCATTCAGCCAAATAGCAAATTAGCGACCAATACCGATGCGCAGGGACAGGCGACCATCCAACCTAGTACAATGGATTCACTCGTCGACATCATGGCCCTGGGTTACAACACTGTAGCATTGAATATGAGGCGCAGCAAAAATACAACAATCAAACTGCAACCTTCCAGCGCCTCACTTGATGAAGTTGTCGTCACAACGATGTCTTCACATAAATCAAAAAGTGCTGAACCTATCTGGGGCTGGAGATCGTTCAACAGTTATCTCAAAAAGAAAACGGCCAATAGCCGTTATGAAGGAACTGTACGTCTAAGCTTTTATATCGATAAAGATGGCTTTCCAACGAATATCAGTATTCTCCAAAGTGCCAATGAATACCTTGATGCCAAAGCCAAAGAAATTTTACTTTCGGGTCCGAAATGGAAAGGAGAAGACTACCGATATGTCACGTTAACCTTCGAATTCACCTTGTAAATTACGCTTCTGAGGCGAGTATACCATCCACTATAACACAAATTTATCTCGTTATCTGAACAAGCAAACCGTCGAAATTTATCAATGCATTAATTCTTCTCATCAATTTAGTTTCTAAGAGTTTTGATTTAAAAATATTTCATACTTTAGCAGTATAATTTTTAACCATATAGTCATTTTTTATGAAAAGTTTTTTCACTGGCCTTCTCCTGCTTAGTGGCGTATACCTACAAGCACAAGATTTTTCATTCGGCAAACTAAAAAAGGAAGATTTTGCTATTAACGTTGACAAAATAGATACGGCAGCAAATGCCTTTGTCTTACGTGAATATGGCTCAGCCGAAGTCAGTTATAATAAAAATAAAGGTTTAGTTGTTGAATTTTTTAAACACGTTCGCATTAAAATCTTAAACAAGGAAGCCTATAATTATGCCAACTTCAGCGTTCCACTGTATAAAAACGGAAACGACCGGGAAGTCCTCATGGATATCAAAGGGGCATCCTACCATCTTGACGGTGATAAGGTTATAGAAACAGAGATGACTAAAGCGAATATTTTCAACGAAAATACTTCTGAGAATATATCCGTCACGAAAGCCGCCATTCCACAGGTCCAGGAAGGTACAATTATTGAATATCGCTACCGAACAGAATCCCCCTTTATCTTCAACCTCAATGCTTGGGAATTTCAAGAGGAGCTTCCGAAACTTTATAGTCAGTATGTTACCCGTATTCCAGAAATCTGTCATTATAAAGCCAATTTAAAAGGCGGATTGGCAGTAAGTGACCGGAAGGTAGAAAATTATAACACAGATCTACATTCCGAAATTGGAGAAGTCTTAGGCAGTAAAACCACCTATACCATGGAAAATATCCCAGCTTTCCATAGCGAAGATTACATGACCTCTTCCAAAAATTTTAGATCAATCATCTTCTTCGAGCTTGGACGATATAGCGTTCCAATGGGCCCGACAAAAGACTACTCGCTCACTTGGGAAAATGTCAGAGATAAACTTGTACAAGACGAAAGCTTTGGTGGACAGGTAAAGAGAAAAGCTGCATTGAAAGAATTCATCGAACCTGTATTGCAAAACTCAAAAGACGATCTAGAAAAAGCGGTACGGCTGTATACTTACTTTCAGAAACAAATAAAATGGAATAATCGCCATTCTATCTACGCAAAAAACATCAAAGAGGCCATCGAAAAAAGAACAGGCAACAGCGCCGATATCAACCTTGGGCTCGTCAATGCTTTACGTTACGCGAAGCTAGAAGCCACACCTGTTATTTTATCTACCCGCGAAAATGGATACGCAGGACTTTATGCACCCGCTATATCAGAATTTAACCATGTGATTGCACAGGTAAAGATAGGTGAAAACTACTATTTGCTCGATGCCACCTCTCCATATGAAATGTTTGGAAATATTCCGATGAAGTGTGTTAACTATCAGGGAAGATCAATTCCCTTAGAAGGCGAATCCGACTGGGTAAAACTCAATGCAAATCTTCCTTCCACTTACAGTAACTTTTTTTACGGAGAACTGTCGGAAAATGGGGAATTAAAAGGAAAATGGATTACCTCTCGCAATGGATATGGTGCTTCCAAAATGCGTGAACGCCTTCAGGGAAGTAATTCCGAAGAAGAATTCTACGAAAAAATAGATGAAGAAAACAATCGCATCAAAATCAATAGTTTTAAAGTTTCCAATCGGGAATCGCTCGATAAACCACTAACTGAAGAGTTTGAAATTGAGATTAAAAATTTTGCAACTTTACAAAATGACCAACTCCTATTCAACCCTTATATTGACACCAAAATATCCAAAAATCCTTTCAATTTAACGGAGAGGAATTATCCAATTGACTTTGGTTCTTTAGTTCAGGAAGAAAGTTACATAGAAATCAAACTGCCAAAAGGTTATTCTTATCCAACAGAAGGTAAATTAAAAAATATCAGTATGGCGCTACCTGAGCGCGCCGCCCGATATATTTTCAAAATCAATAATACAGCACCGGACATTTTGGTAATCGAATCTGCAACACAGTTAAACAAACCTTTATTTATGCCCGAAGAATATTTTGATTTAAAAGAGTTTTTCAGCAGAATCATTCAGGCCGAGAAATTGGATGTCATACTCAAAAAAATATAATAACACCCCTTAACAAAAACTTCATTTTATATTGATGATTACCTTAAATAAGGGTGATAACTTTGAGTATCAAAAAAAAAGTAAAATGATTAAAGATTCAGATTTATTCGAACTAGAGAATATCTTCCTTGGAGAAGGTTTCGAATTGGATGGTGATGATATTATCACCGATGAAGACTAGGTCTTCACTTTTTAAGCAAGTATTATTCCCCTTATATAATCTCAAAGCCCAGACATTCTTTGCTGGGCTTTTTCTTTTGCTATGCTATTCTTTAATTTGCCCAAATTTATTATTTTCATATCTTTATCCTATCTTGACGATCCGATGCTGAGCTATTCCGGCTCCCATTTACCGGAACACAAGCAACAGTTTTAAAGTAAATAACATAGGAGAAAAACAGTATTGGATCTGCCTACCCAAACGATCAAAGAAACATTGAATCGGCTCGAAAGCATGCTGTCGCGTGATTGCTCACAACTAACCAAAGATCAAGAAAGTGCAGCTTATTTTGGTTTTAATTTTCATTTTGACAACCAACGTTTCAAATTTAGAAAAGCAAAGGTAACACCAAAAAAAACAGGATTATTCGTTGCCCTTTGGAAACGCGATAACGAGGGTCAAACTACCCCCTTTACAGCCGATGATCATTTTGATTACTACCTTATTTCGGTGGAACAAGAGCAGCATAGTGGTCTTTTTGTTTTCCCAAAACAGGCCCTAATTGAAAATCGCATCCTCACAATGGGTTGTCAAGTGGGCAAACGTGGATTCCGTGTTTATCCAGACTGGAGTATACCAACCAACAAACAGGCCACCAAAAGTAAACAGTGGCAGCACACATATTTTGTGGATTTCATGGGATCTTATGAGGAAGCCCAAAAAAAATTGAACCATATCCTACAAATCAGCTAGTTGAGCGGTTCATCAAGTCTCCATAAGCTGCCTTTAACAAATAAATGGCATCCATCATACTTTGCTCGTCAAGATGGGCAAAGCCCAATCGCAATGCAGTAACGGTTTTATTTTGATAAAGGCAATTACTCGGAACCAACAATCCCTTTTCTCGTGCTTTTTCCTGCAAAGCAGTCAACGAGAAAACAGCCTTAAACTGTACCCAAAAGGCTAGTCCTGACCCCGGAATTGTAAAAGCGACTTCATTTTCGAAATGACGCCGCAACAACACTGCAAACAGTTCTTTTCGTTCCGCAATTGTTTTCTGAAATTTACGCTGATAACGAAAGATATCACCCAGATGGATAATTTCACCCAATGTTTTCTCAATCATAAAATTCGGCTTCCCGAAGATATTCAAATATTTTTTTCCTTCATCTAGCAGATCCTGAGGAGCGATCAAAAAATTCATTTGGAAGCCGGGGTCAAAGAAACTTCCAAAAGCACCAGTATAAATAACCCGGTTGCCTGCATTTTTCCGAAAAAGTGATTCTCCTCTTTCTTTAAAAAAGGAAGACTCAAAATCCACATCATCCTCGATAATGATAAAGTTGTACTGTTCGGCCAACTGTAAGAGTTGAATTTTCCGCTTTTCGCAAAGGTTGACCGTTGTTGGATACTGACATCTGGTATTGAGATAAACACACCTGATCTCTCCAGGTCTAAATTGATCCCCAATCCAATCTACAACCATCCCATCTGCATCTACCGGAATGGTTTTTAATTTGGCTCCCGCCTGACTAAATATCATGTTGGGTAAAAAATAACTTAAATTTTCAACCAACACAACATCATCACGTCGAATCAATAATCGTGATAATATTGAAAAAATCTGTTCGCGGCTGGCAATTGGTAACAAGAAATTCCGGGAAAGATGAAATCCCCTAGTTAGGTTCAGATAATAGCTTAATTGGTCCCGAAAAAACAAATTCCCCTCCGTTGTCGTCGGAAAATCATCACTTTTCTTTTTCCGTTTCACCATCGATGCGTAAAAGCGTACAAGCTCTTCAGCCGGAATGATACTATAATCAGGTGTTCCATCCGTAAAATAATACTTTTCTGGAGCTTCTAGAATAGGCATATCTAATATCAGCTCCTTTCGGAAATAATAAGGCGCAAAATTAGGTGGTTGCTTAAATGCCTCAATCGTCGACATCGAAGCACCATTATGTTCGGGATTTTTCACAAAAGTCCCTCGATTAGGTAAAATTTCCACCCAGCCCTGCTCTTGCAATTCTGATAAAGCTGCTACGACGGTTTTTCGGTGTACTTTTAATTCATCTGCAATCTTCCGGCTTCCAGGCAACAGATCCCCTTCTTCCAATAAATTTCGTTTGACCGCATGGATAAATTGATAAACAATCTGTAGATAGATGGCATCTTCCTTACGGCGATCTATCTTAATAAGAGAATGAAAACCTATACTAACCGGACTACTCATTATGTTTATTTCGGACTACCAAAGTTATCATTTAAACTATAATCTTTGCAATCATCATAAAAAAAACAATTGTATCGAAATGCTGAATCCGAAGGGTCAGTAGGCAACATCAAACTAATTTTAGAACGAAAACTTATAAATAACATGGAAACAAAACCAACATGGACGCAGGAAGAAGTTATTGCCCTATACAACAAGCCGATTATGGAACTTCTTTATGAAGCGGCATCAGTCCATAGAAAATATCACGACCCAAATAAAGTACAGGTGTCTACATTGATTTCAATTAAAACAGGCGGATGCCCTGAAGACTGTGCCTACTGCCCACAGGCGGCACGATATCATACGAATGTAAAGGCCGAAGGCTTGATGAGCTTAGATCAGGTCAAAGAGCGAGCACTGGCAGCAAAAGCTGGAGGTAGCTCCCGGATCTGTATGGGTGCTGCCTGGCGCAATGTTAAGGATGGCCCAGAGTTTGACCATGTACTCGATATGGTGCGCACACTGAATAAACTTGACATGGAGGTCTGCTGCACCCTGGGCATGCTGACCGAAAACCAGGCACGGCGTCTTTCAGAGGCCGGACTGTACGCCTACAATCATAACCTCGATTCCTCTGCCGAATACTATAAAGAAATTATCTCGACCAGAAGTTATGATGATCGTTTGCAGACAATCGAAAATGTACGCAAAACAAACATAACTGTATGTAGTGGTGGTATTATTGGAATGGGTGAAAGTATTGCCGACCGGGCAGCAATGTTGATTACGCTTGCCTCACTCATTCCACAGCCCGAATCGGTACCGATAAATGCATTGGTGCCTGTAGCAGGTACGCCAATGGAAATCATGGAAACTGCATCCATCTGGGAGATGATACGCATGGTCGCTACGGCTAGAATTCTATTGCCCTCTACACAAGTCCGTTTATCTGCCGGCCGTACCAACATGAGTGTAGAGGGACAAGCATTATGTTTTTTCGCAGGTGCCAATTCGATTTTCTCGGGTGATAAACTCCTCACTACCCCTAATCCCGATGTCAACGAAGACCTAGACATGTTTGAAACATTAGGCCTAGTGACACAACAGCCCTTCGAGAAAAAACATCAACCTGAAACCATCACAACAGAGATGGAGCGTTATCATGATCTCGGAGAAAGACCAAAATGGTCAAGACCGGAACATAAAATCCAGCGTAACCTCGCCAAGCAGTGGCAACGCAAATAACAAACCGAAAACATGGCTCTTCGGGAAGATTATCTGATTGATTACATCCAAGAATAGGAGAGCTCAACGATCAGTGCTGATACGGAATTATAGCTGCATTATTATATTAAAAAACAATATCTGGAGATCTTATTTATTAGCTGTAAATAAGATCTCCAGATTCCCTACATTTCCAGCAATAGGAGATAACACATTCTATCAATAGGCTCAATAAGCCATCCTTATCAAAACAGCAGCGATTATGCTAATAAGGGATCAGTTGTACATTCTATCCCTGTTTCCAACCGCCCCGCGAGCTGAATAACGGGGATGCTCTCTCCATTAAGCTTTATTGCAATATCATACCAATTCCCTTGTTTTTCAATATCCAGGATCAATATAACTTCTTCGGCAGGAGCGATGTCTTTTGTTTTGGCAAATTTTTCATAGTTGAGACTCTCCACTGCCACGGTTACCCGCTGGTCACTATTGTTCTTTAGTTTCAGCTCTAATCTCCCTGTAGCTGCCTGAGTCAGGGATTTAAGCTCTGGAGCTACCGCTGCCTGTACTGCGGCTGTGCCCTTTTCCCCGGAAAATTTACGATAAAAACCATTTGGCCCATGCAGTTCGAAAGCATAACGATCTCCTTCAAACTTTGCCAAGTCCCATTGGTATTCCAAACGATCACCGGCCTTTACCGCAAAATTCCAGTTCCGGTAGGTTTCACTTTGTCCTTGTTCATCACGATACGCCAGCGGACTATAAACATTGAAAGCCGTACCGGCAGTTCTTTTTCCAAAAAGCTTGGTGTCTACAGTCATGGCTAGATGAAACTGTCCGTTTCGCACATAGCCCACCGCATCATGCGCATACGGTAACCGCAATGATCTCCGAATCCCTCGCTCCTGTATTCGGTCAAATCCCGGAATCCATACATTTTTCTTCGCAAGCTCAGGATCATTGACCTCGACAAAACCCTGGGGATCATCCTTGAACTGCGCATTGTATATGGTTTCGATATAGGCATTCCGATCAAGGAAAGGAAGTTGTTCCTTTTGCTGTGTAAAAGGAGTAAAAGCTGCTGTCAAATCACCACAGATTGTCCGACGCCATGCACTGATGTTATCCAGATGAATATTCTTCTTCAGTTTGCTGTTAAAGAAAGATTCCAAAAATTGCAGTGTAGAAGTATGATCAAATACCTGAGAGCATACCTTGCCGCCTCGCGACCAAGGAGATGCAATATACATAGGAACACGAAAACCCAAGCCCACTGCACCCTCACGTGCCTGTTTTTTAGGAATTCCCTGTTTTAGCTCATTTTCCAAACGTACCATTTCCACCTCCGTATCGATCCCTGGAGAGCATGCACCCGTATCTTTCTTCTTTAAATCGGGAACAAGAAAAGGTTTTACATGGTCGTAATAACCATCGTTTTCATCATATGTAATGATAAAAATTGTTTTTTTCCAGACCTCAGGGTTTTTCGTTAGGATATCCAAAACTTCGGATACATACCAAGCTCCATACCAAGGGGCACTCGGGTGATCTGAGAAATTCTGCGGACCGGCCAGCCAGGATACCGCCGGCAATTTGCCGCTATCCACGTCTTTCCTGAATTGATAAAGAACGTCTCCTTTCGGGACCTCAAGCGATCTTTTTTTTCTCTGCTCCTTAAAATGCAATGTATCCAGTGACCTGTAGTTATTGTCGCCCTTATTTACCGTAAATGCCCGCTCATTTAATGATTTCGTAAAATCGCTCAGCTTTTTATAATTGTCTGGATTGAATTCCTTGAGTTCAGCCTCAGCGCGCTCGAGTACCTCACTTTTTTTGCGAATATCGGCGCGTATTTTTTCAGCCTGTTCCTCCGAAGCAGGAGACTTCTCTTCCAGCTTGGAAATCTGTACAGGCAAATCGCGCACCTGTGCCTCCAGGTTTTTGATATAGTTATCCTTGAATTTAACCTGATAAGCTTGAAAAAACTCCAATAGATTACAGCCAAAATTAGATAGCCAAGCTCGCTCTTGTCCCGAAAAACCACCACCGCAACTTGTCTCATTTTGGTAAAAACGCCAATTAATTCCATTCTTTTCAAGCAACTCCGGAAAAGTTTCCCAAGTCATTTTACCATAGCCAAAGTCATCGTTCCGAATATTAGCTTTTTGCAGTCCCGATTTCATCTCCGTAATCTTTCCGGTCCAGAAAAAGGAACGGTTAGGTGTGGTACTTGTCATACCCGAACAGAAATTCTGATCACATACCGTAAATGCATCTGCCAAAGCGTAATGAAAAGGTAAGTCTTCACGTGTAAAATAGCCCAACGTTAAAGGCATAGCCGCATATTGTTTGTTCCCTGATTGCTTCGATAACAGCCAATGATCATAGCGACCTTCATGAAAGGCATCAACCTGACTTGCTCGACTATGTGGAAGAGATCCCATCCAGGTTACTTTACTTTCTTTCAGATTAAGTCTAAATGGAGCATAAATTTTACCTTCTTTATCCGTTTGATACCATACAGGTAAACCGTTCGGTAAACGTATCGAACGCGGATCATTAAAGCCCCGAACGCCAGAAAGACTACCCAAGGTATGATCGAAAGATCGGTTCTCCTGCATCAGGATAACGATATGCTCGGCATCCAAAAAACTACTTCCCGGATCGGGATCTATCGCAAAGGCTTTTTGGATTGATGCGGGCATAAAGCTGGCAATACCTGCTGCTCCCGAAAATAGTAGGGTCTTTCTTAGGAATTCTCTTCTGCTTTCCATAAAACTTATTTATAATTTCGATTTGAATCTACTTAGATTTCTTTTTGTTTCATATTTCTTCGTGTAAATGTTATGTTACTAAATTAAGCCCTAAGAAAATATCTCCTTGATAGGATGACAAAAATTTACTTATTTTTACGAAAAGACAATACAGACAACTATGGTGGATATTTTGCTGCTCGAAGACGACAAGGTGCTCTCTAAGGAGATCCGGTCTTTTCTACTAAGTCAAGGATTTTCGTGTGATCAAGCATTTGATGGTATTGAGTTTTTGGCCAAGACACACCAAAAAAAATATGGGTTCTATTTACTGGATATCAACGTACCTAAAATCAATGGATTAGAGATCTGTAAAAAGATAAGAAGCCATGATGCCCTCACTCCCATTATTGTTCTTTCGGCCTACGATGACATAGACGACAAAAAAGAGGCATTTCTCCGGGCTGCTGATGATTATCTGGTTAAACCATTCGTCTTAGATGAATTGCTGATGCGGATTTATTCCTTATTGCGTAGACAACAACACAGTGAAAGCAATGATACAACAACACTCGTGATAGATGATCTGATCATTTATCCAGAGGAAGCCCGTGTGCTGCGCGCCAATGAAGAAATTAACCTTACTCAAAAAGAATTTCAGCTGCTGCTTATCTTAGCACAGGCAAAAGGACGTACCTTATCCAAACAGCATATTTCGGAGGAGGTATGGCAAAATCAATTTCAGACAACACAGAATACCATTGAAGTGTATATCAACTTTTTGCGAAAGAAAATTGACAAAAACTTTGAAAATAAACTCATTCATACCAGGCCCGGATTTGGTTATTATCTATCGGCAGAAAAATGAATTTAAAGAAGAAAATAGCAATTAGCTTTAGCATTGCATTCTCCGTTCTTTTCGGCATTGCCATGTTAATTATCTATTATGCCAGTTTCGATTTTCGCAAAGATCAATTCCGCCAGCGGCTGATTGATAAATTGGACAATATTTCCCATTATATTGCCAGCAACCCCTATTTTAACCGACAGTCTTACAAAAACTATTTTCACGATGACGAAGATGGCCTTTTCTATGAAGATGTCATCATTCTCGACAAAAATAAGCAGCTAGTCTTCAGTACCGTAAAAGATCAGACCATAACCTGGAATGCAGCGATTGTCAACCGGCTTAATCAGGAAAAACAGATCTTCTACAATCAGGATCAGTACGAAACCCTGGCCAAATATTACCGCATCAACGGCTCACCTTATTATATAATCGTAAAAGCACAGGATTATTCCGGCAATGAAAAAATGGACCATCTAGCTCTTGTCCTTACGATATTATTCGTCCTGAGTGCTATTTTAGTCTGGATATTCAGCTATAAACTCATTCAGCGCCTGTTGATCCCACTCGATAAATTAAAAGACAATATCACGCAGATCAATGCCAGCAAACTCACCAAACCTGTTGAGTACACTGGTCATACCGACGAGATTGCTGTACTAACCCGTGCCTTTAACACGATGCTGCTACGGCTTTCGACTGCTTTCGAATCGCAGAAAGAATTTAATTCCAGTGCTTCCCACGAGTTACGAACTCCACTTGCCCGAATGTCCTTTCAATTGGAGAACCTTTATCATCAAAATCAGCTGAGTGAAGAAGTAAAGCAGGTATTACGCAATATATCCAAGGAAACTTTGCATCTTTCGGAGGTAACCGATTCCCTCATGCTACTTTCAAAATTCGACTCAGAGCGTTTGAAAATGACTTATAAGGAAGAGAGAATCGATGAAATTATCTTTATGGCTTATGAAAAAGTAGCCAAAGTATTCCCCGAACTACAATTGGATTTTTCGATTGGCGGAATCGAAGATCCCAAACTCAGTATTTTCTGCTCTTCCCAATTGATTGAAATCGCTTTTGTAAACTTATTTAAAAATGCTGCGCTCTACTCCTACAACAAGGAGGTAAAAGTTATGATTCTGGAATCAACCTCGGAACTCAAGGTACTTGTTAGCAATACGGGTCCAGCCCTGAGCACAATTGATCAAAAACGAATTTTTGATGCATTCAGCCGCGGTGAAAATGCAAGCGAAACGACAGGATCGGGATTGGGACTTCGGATTGTCCAACGCATCATGCAATCCCATCAAGCAACAATAGAATATCAGGCAGACCTAAAACAATCTTCGCATATTTTTGTATTACTATTTAAATTATTTCCTAGCCAGGAAGGATAGTAGCAAAATTTCACCAAATTAGTCTCAAATCACTTTGTGACAATCAAATATTGCTAGTAAACCTATCTATCAGAAGCATTACCTATCAGCAAAACATGCGTTTTTAAGCTTTTTTTAAGCATTTATTAAGGGGCTTTTAATATTCGACCAGTTATTTTGTCACATAAGTTTTGATAGACATGACAAAGAAACCTTTAATATTTTTATTGTTTTTCAATAGTATGGCTTTTGCGCAGCAAAAACCGCCACAAACAGATTATGCCAGTATTCATGAAAGTACACTTGGGAAAAAGCAAAGTGAGATCTCTGGACAGCAGATGACGCTTCAAGAATGCGAAGAAGCATTTGTCAAGAGTAACCTTTCTCTACTAGCCCAGCAATATGACATCAGTCAAGCCGAGGCGGACGTGATACAAGCCAGAATCTGGGATCTTCCACAGCTGGAAATGTCTGTCAATGCTTATGATCCACAGAACAAAAAAGCATTTCATGTTGGGCAATCCAAGGAAGCGAGCATATCCCAATTGATTTATCTCGGTGGAAAAAAGAAAAATGAAGTAGAATTTGCAAAATCAAATGTTGAACTTGCTAAGCTGCAATTTAGCCAGTTGCTTGCAAGTCTCCGTGCGCAGCTCCGTACAACCTTTTACTCCCTTTACTTTGAACAGCATAAGCTGGCCGACATCAAAATTCAGCTGGATTATCTCAACAATCTCCTCGCGGCTTATAAAGAACAGGGAAAAAAAGGAAACGTTTCTTTGAAAGATCAAGTTCGTCTGCAGACAATGGCCATCGATCTCAACAATGAAAAAACGACGGCAATCAATAATAGCATCAATCTACAACAGCAATTACGTATGCTTATTTCCAGCCAGGAAGATGTGCTTCCCAAATTAACGGACCAAGAAGCAGATCAGGAACTTGCCGTAAAACCGGCTATGCCTTTCGACAAAATATACCAATTGGCCCTGGAAAACAATGCTGATTATCAATTTGCCTTAAAGACCTCAGAAAATTCTCAATTATTTACTAGATGGCAACAGTCTTTAAATACACCCGATATTAACCTTGGCCTTTCCTACAGCCAAAATGGGGGTGTATTCCGCAATGAGCTCAATGTCACAGCCGCTATTCCGATCCCGTTGTGGAAACAAAATAAAGGAAATGTGATCAAAGCGAAATACGCCGAAGAAGAGGCAAAGAAAAATATTGAAGTCCAAAGGCAGCTGCTGGAATCACAGATACGTTCCAACTATCTGTCCTGGGAAAATCAATATAACCAGTATTTTACCATTACACCGGACGACCTACGTGACATTGCCGTGGTCTATGATGGCATTTTCAACAATTTCAAAAAAGGTAATATTTCCTTAGTTGAATTCACCGATTTTATGGACAGCTACCGCATATCTATTCTCAAGCTTTACGATATGAAAAAGGAAATTATTCTTAACGCTGAACAATTAAACTATCTGGCTCAAACTTCTATATTCAATCCAACCCATGCCAACTAAAAAACTTCTAATAGCCACTGTAGCAGTAGTTTTACTCTACTCTTGCCAAAATCATAAAGAAGCAGACAATGCAGCTATTGTCAAAGGTTTCGAAATTAGTGAGACGATGCTTAAGTCGACCAGTTTTGCAAGGGTAAAAAAAGAAAATGTGACCGAAGAACTCAACTTCTTCGGCAAAATATCTGCCGATCAGAACAATTACATCGATATTTTTCCGCTTGTTGGGGGGAATGTCGTATCCGTTAATGTTTCCCTGGGTGACTATGTACACAAAGGTCAGGTATTGGCCACAATCAGGAGTACGGAAGTCGCGGGTATCCAGAAGGATCTTTCGGATGCCAGAACCGATGTATTACTTGCTGAAAAAAACTACCGGGTAGCCGAAGACATGTATAACGGCAAACTGAGTACAGATAAGGACATGCTGGAAGCAAAAGGACAATTAACCAAAGCCAAAGAGCAGCTTCGCCGCTCAGAAGCCGTAAGTCAGATCTACAATGTCCGTACAGGCAATATTTATTCGGTTGTCTCTCCTATTGACGGCTACATCGTTCAAAAGAACATTAACAAGGATATGCAATTGCGTAGTGACCGTAGCGACAACATCTTTGATGTAGCCAATACAAAAGATGTCTGGGCAATTCTTAACGTCAACGAAACGGATATTGACAAGATCAGCATGGGCATGCCAGCTGTCGTGTCAACGCTAAGCTACCCAGACAAAAAATTCCAGGGAAGCATCGACAAAATCTTTAAGATCATCGATCCACAAACCAATTCAATGCAGGCCCGTGTGGTGCTAGATAATAAGGATGGCTTACTCATTCCCGATAGCAAGGCGACTATTAAAGTGCTGCACCAATCCAATACACAGGCGCTGGCAGTGCCTTCGGATGCGGTCATCTTCGACCAAAATAAATATTTTGTATTGATCTATAAATCGCAAAATGATATTAAGATTCGCGAAATACAGCCGATCAAACAAAACGAAGGGACAACCTATATGGCTACGGGACTACAGGAAGGCGAAAAAATTGTTGTCAACAATAAACTTCTGATCTATAGAGCATTGAATAATTAATCCGTCTTAGCATCTACACGAATGAACAAATTCATTAAAAATATCATTGCCTTTTCCATAAAAAATAAAGCATTTACCTTTATTTGGGTCGGTATTTTGGCTATTTCTGGTTTCATCAGCTTTAAAAGCATGCCCATTGAGGCATTTCCAGATGTAACTAATACACAAATAACCATCATTACCCAATGGAATGGAAGGAGTGCAGAGGAAGTCGAACGTTTTGTAACTACGCCTATTGAATTGGGCATGAGTCCAGTACAAAAGAAAACGAGTATACGGAGCACGACGATGTTTGGCCTCTCCATCGTCAAAATCATCTTTGATGATGGTGTAGACGACACTTTTGCCCGTAACCAGGTCAACAACCTCATGCGGTCTGTAAGCCTGCCAGACAATGTCGATCCTGAAGTACAACCCCCTTACGGTCCTACCGGAGAAATCTTCCGCTATACATTACATAGCGATCAACGCAATTCACGCGACCTACTTACTTTGCAGACATGGGTTATCGACCGGGCACTGCGAGGTGTCCCCGGTGTGGCCGATATCAATGTTTTTGGTGGACAGGATTTAGTTTACGAAATCAGCACAGACCCTATAAAACTCGACAAATTTAACCTTACGCCTTTACAGGTATTTGATGCAGTCAGCAAAAGTAACCTGAATGTCGGTGGAGATGTCATCGAAAAAAGCGGTCAGTCCTATGTTGTACGCGGTATTGGTCTGGTCAACTCTATCAATGATATCGAAAACATCACTGTGATAAATCAAAAAGGAAATCCTGTATTTGTCAAAAATGTGGCCGAAGTCAGAGAAAGCGCCATGCCTCGTGTAGGCCAAGCCGGCTTTGGTAAAAATGATGATGTGGTAGCAGGAACCATCGTGATGCGAAAAGGTGAAAATCCGAGAGAAGTTTTGACTGCTGTAAAAGCCAAAATAGACGAACTTAACAATAAAATACTTCCTAAGGACGTCAAAATGCAGACCTTCTATGATCGCGATAACCTGATGGATTTCACGACACATACGGTTATGCACAACCTGATTGAAGGTATCGTGCTGGTCACGTTGATGGTACTGCTCTTTATGGCAGACTGGCGCACGACGGTAATCGTTTCCATTATCATACCACTCGCCTTACTTTTTGCCTTTCTATGCCTTAAACTAGCGGGCATGAGTGCCAACTTGCTTTCGCTAGGTGCAGTAGACTTTGGGATTATCATCGATGGAGCCGTGGTCATGGTTGAAGGGATATTTGTTATGTTGGATCACCAGGCCCATAAACTGGGTATGGAGAAATTCAACAAAATGGCCAAAGCGGGCTGGATCAAACAGACAGGAACGGGATTAGGAAAAGCCATCTTTTTTTCCAAACTGATTATCATTACTTCCTTGATTCCTATCTTCTCCTTCCAGAAGGTAGAAGGTAAAATGTTTTCGCCGCTCGCCTTTACCCTGGGTTTTGCCTTATTGGGAGCATTACTGTTTACCTTGACCCTTGTTCCGGCTCTATCGCATATTCTGCTCAATAAAAATGTGAGAGAACGGCACAACCCATTTGTTGAATTCTGGAATAGAATCGTTGCCAAAGGCTTTGGATTTACCTTCAGAAATAAGCGTTTGAGTATGATCGTTGCCCTTATTTTGTTGGGCCTCGTTTTGTTTTCTGCCAAATTTTTGGGAACAGAATTTTTACCGACGCTGAATGAAGGTTCCCTTTGGGTCACTGCTGAGATGCCCATGAGTACCTCTTTACGTGAATCGGTTAAAACAACCAAATTATTAAAGAGTACATTGGAAACCTTTCCTGAGGTAACGGGCGTACTATCCCAGACCGGACGGAGCAACGATGGTACGGACCCCAATGGATTTGGTTTTGTTCAGTTTGCCGTAGCCCTAAAACCCAAAGAGGAATGGACGCGTAAAATCACCATGGATCAGCTGATCGAAGAAATGGATCATAAACTCAAACAATATCAGGGCATCACTTATAACTATTCGCAGCCTATTTCCGATAACGTTGCTGAAGCGGTTGCAGGTTTCAAAGCAGAAAACGGTATTAAGATTTTTGGCGACAACCTCGCGACCTTAGACCGTCTCGCAAAAGAAGTATACGCCCAGGTCAAAGGTATCCAAGGCATTAAAGAACCTGGTATTATTTTAAATATCGGCCAGCCCGAAGTCAGTGTGGTATTAGATCGGACCCGTATGGCAGCTTTCAACGTGCTACCAGCAGATGCACAGGCGGTATTGGAAATGGCCTTTGGCGGAAAGACAGCTTCTATTTTATACGATGGTGAACGCAAATTCAACATTCGCCTGCGCTACGCGCCCGAATATCGGAAAACAGAGAAAGATATTGCACAGCTAATGGTTCCATGTGGTGACGGTACATTAATTCCATTAAAAAGTATCGCGACGATTGAAAAAGATAATGGTGCTGCTTTTATCTACCGCGACAACATCAAGCGCTATATCGGTATCAAATTTTCTATCCGTGACCGTGATCTGGGAAGCACCATTGCTGAAGCGCAACAAAAAGTCAGCAAGATTAAGCTTCCGGAAGGATATTCCATCGGCTGGACAGGACAGTTTGAAAATCAACAACGTGCTACACACCGCTTAGCACAAGTAGTACCGATCAGTTTGATCGTCATCTTCTTCTTATTGTTTATTCTCTTCGGAAATATCAAAGATTCACTGCTCGTACTAGCCAATGTTCCCTTTGCCTTGATCGGTGGAATCATTGCCTTACACGTTACAGGTATGAATTTTGGGATTTCGGCAGGGGTAGGTATGATTGCATTATTCGGAATATGTATCCAAAATGGTGTTATCCTAATCTCGGAATTCCATCAGAACAAAAAAGATGGCCTACCAAATGACCAGTCAATCTACAAAGGTGTAAAATCGCGAACACGCCCCGTAGTCATGACGGCTTTAATGGCTTCCATTGGACTATTGCCAGCCGCATTATCTACCGGAATAGGTTCGGAATCACAAAAGCCTTTGGCGATTGTTATCATTGGCGGACTTATCTCAGCGACGATATTAACGTTGTTGGTGTTCCCAATTATCTATGATATCTTCAACAGAAAAGAAAAGGTACAGCAAACAATCGCTGAATAACATTGCCCATATTTTATATACTATATACTTAGGCCGTTAACGGTCATCGGTACTGCCCCACGCCGTGAGGTGACAGGGCAGTATCATTTTTTACAATGATACTTTCGATGTAACATTTGTATCTATTGCAGCTTTAAAGTTTCAAAAACAATAAAAAGCCCTTAAGTTTACAACAAATTCCATTAAACAACTGGTGTTTTTTGGATCACGCAAACAAATATTTATGACTATTCTCACCTTTACAATCATCCTTCTCCTGGGTGCTTTTGTAGCAGGGCTCTTAGGATCCCTGACAGGCTTAGGCGGAGGGGTCGTTGTCATCCCCTTATTGACTCTCCTGTTTCATGTAGATATCCGCTATGCCATTGGAGCAGCATTACTGGCTTCCATAGCGACATCATCTGGTGCAGCGACAGCTTACGTCAAGGAAGGTATCACCAATATCCGGCTCGGTATGTTTCTAGAAATCGCTACCACCATTGGAGCAGTTATTGGTGCTATTATCGCCATCTACATGCCGACTAATACCATTGCGATCATCTTTGGTGTTGTACTTATCTTCTCCGCAGCAATGACGGTCCGCAAGAAAAATGAGCACGCACTTTCAGGCGGTTCAGTACTTGCTGAAAAATTAAAGCTAAACAGTACCTATCCTGCTGACGGAAAATTAGTACCCTACAAGCTGACCAACATCGTCGGTGGCTTCTCTTTGATGGGTGTCGCTGGAATTCTTTCTGGTTTATTAGGAATTGGTTCCGGTTCTCTCAAAGTACTCGCAATGGACAGCATGATGAAAATCCCCTTTAAAGTTAGTACAACAACGAGCAACTTTATGATTGGTGTCACCGCAGCAGCTTCCGCAGTAGTATATTTACAAAGAGGCTATATGGATCCAGGCATTGCTTTTCCGGTTATCTTAGGCGTTTTATGCGGTGCCATTACAGGATCAAAGCTCTTGAAACGAATGAATCCGAAAACTTTACGTATTATTTTTGCCGTCGCGATTACCCTGGTGGCATTGGAGATGATTTTCAACGGTTTTCAGCATAAATTCTAAAAAAAGACACAATTTAGAATTTCAGTTTTGTACCATCCTTCCTCCATATGGTGAAGGTAATAATTACTCAAAAATGAAACAAGTATTTTCGAAACACTATTGGGGAGATAAGGACATCTCCATGTTAGTCGGACAAATTTTACGTATGGGCGTTATACTCGCATCCTCCGTTCTTATTCTTGGCGGCATACTCTATCTCATTGTTCATGGTAAGGACGCCGTGCCGAATTATAGAGATTTCGTTGGTGAGGGAAATTCTAATACCACAATTACCGGAATTGTTAGGGGTGCATTTAGCCGAAATATTCCACAGATCATACAGCTTGGTGTACTTTTACTGATCTGCACGCCGATCGTACGCGTAATCGGCTCACTATTTGGGTTTGTAATCGAAAAGGACAGGCTTTACATCATCATCACATTGATCGTATTGACAGTAATTATAGGCAGTATATTAAGTGGCGTCAAGGGATAATAAACTTATCTCTTGGCCCGAAGCCAAGTGGATTTCGCCAATGCATATTCAAAATTTTTCCGTTCTGGCTCATTCACATAACTGACCATCTTTTCGGCAACTTTAGTTGCCCCCATGCGCTCCACCGCCTTTTGAGAACGATAATTTTCTGCGCCCACATGCAGGTAAATTTTATCGACAAAATTGAATGCAAAATCAAACATCATCTCTTTAACCAATGGATTGATTCCTGCCCCCCAATAAGCACGGGCATAAAACGTATAGCCAACAAAAATAGATTTTTCTGCTTCATCGAGCCCATAATACCGTGTGCTTCCGATGCATGCACCACTTTCCTTATCTAGGATTAGATAAGCAGATTTACAGGCTAAGGCACCTTCAAAAAATCCCCGAAAGACGTCCTCCTTCCAGCGGTCTTTATTGGGATGCTGCTCCCAGATCAAGGGGTCTTTAGCAACTTGGTATAGTGTATCAAAATCTGCTGGTTCAATTATTCTTAATATTACCTTATCGTTTTCGAGTGTGTTTGGTGCGACAAACTTCATGAGACACGTTTTATAGTTTTAACTATTGAAATTTTAATTCCCACAGAAGATACCAATTATTGATGAAACTATTTGAATTACGCAAATATCCAGTCAAATATTACACCAAAATGTCGATCCTGCTGCGATTTCTCTAAAATTGATAAAACGTAATAATCAGCATCCGAATTATTTTAGCTCCGGATTGGCTGAAATAAGGATAGTTCTTAAATTAGCAGTGCAAAATTTTGTATTTTACAGGCAAATGGAACAATTCAAGGAATTTGTAAAGCAGCGTATTGATGTCACCGAGGAAGAATTGAATGACATCGTTTCACGTTATCAAGTAAGAAAAATAAAGAAAAAAGAATACTTTCTCCGCGCTGGTGAAGTATGTCACCATGAAGCGTACGTGATCAGTGGTTTATTTAAATCATTCTATGTCACGGCCGATGGAATTGAACATATCCTACAATTTGCGATTGAAGATTGGTGGATAGGTGATATTGCCAGCTTCAATTATCAGGAGCCAGCTTTGCAAAACATTCAGGCATTAGAGAATTCAGTTGTACTTACGCTATCTAAGAAAAATAAAGACAAGCTTTACGAAGATCATCCAATCTTTGAAAAGCTCTCCAGAATTATGGCCCAACGCGCCCAGATTGCATCGCAGCACCGCATTATCTCAAGCATAGGCTTCACCGCACAAGAGCGCTATCTGGATTTCATCAAAAGGTATCCAAAAATATATCCGAGAATTTCCAATATGCAATTAGCGTCTTATCTTGGAGTCACGCAAGAATTTCTGAGCCGTCTCAAAAGACAAATATTGAAGCCTAGCCGAAATTCTTGACCTACATCAATTTTTTCTTTGTTAGTTTACCCCACCTTTGCAAAAGCTTGTTCAAACAAACATTTTGAACTTTTGAAGGTTAGATAAATAAAAAGAAAACAACATGAATAAATTTTTCCAAATTTTAGCGGCGGCAGTATTAATGGTCAATGTTGCTGTGGCGCAAGTAAAATGGTCCGCAGATCCTGCACATACGAATGCTAGATTCGATGTAAAACATCTGGGTATCAGTTTTGTCGATGGTGAATTCACCAAGGTAGAAGGTACAGTTGAGACTGCAACAGGAACAAGTTTCAACAATGCTAAAATTAATTTCTCTATCGACGTCAACAGCATTGATACACGTATCGCTGCCCGTGATAACCACTTGAAGACAGATGATTTCTTTGCTGCGGATAAATTCCCTAAAATGACATTGAAATCTATCAGTTTTAAAGATGCGAAAGTAAAAGGAAAATATATTATGGTGGCAGATCTGACCATCCGTGATGTCACGAAAAAAGTAACGTTCGAAGTGACTCAAAATGGCGGAATCATTACTGATCCTTGGGGAAAAACACGTGCTGGCTTTACAGCTAAAACAAAAATTAACCGTCAGGATTTTGGCATGAAATACAATGATAAATTACCTTCTGGTGTAGAAGCCGTTGCTTCTGATGTGGATATCATTGTCAATACCGAATTGGTTTTAAATTAATTGAAAATAATAAATCACACTAACTTAGTGGCTATCCTGTTTGATATAGGATAGCCACTTTTTTTTATAAGCCTTTTAACATACCGCCATCTAAGGGAATATTTGCACCTGTTAGATAACTGGCATATTCCGAGCAGAGAAAAGCAACGAGATATCCATATTCTTCGGGTCTACCCAGACGATGTGCAGGCACCTGTTTTAATCGTAACTGCAATGCTTCGTCGTAAGATACCCCCAGCCGTTGCGCATCTAGTTTTGTTAATGACTGGATGCGATCCGTATCAAACAGTCCCGTCAGAATACTATTGACAGTCACACCGTCTTTGGCGACATCCTCAGCCAGCGACTTGCTCCAGCTAATCAATGCTGTACGAATCGTATTGGACAACACTAAATTAGATATCGGTTCCTTCACCGTGGAAGAAGAAACATTAATAATACGGCCATAGTGGTTTGCCTGCATATAAGGCAGCGCACAGGAAGTCGTATAACAGTGATTTTGAAATAGCAGTTCAAAGGCATGTTGGTAATCTGCAAGATTTTTTTGATCTATGGTTCCTGCCTGTGGCCCATTTGAATTGTTGATCAATATATCAACCTGATTCGACCGAAAATAATAGTCTATCTGTCTTTTGTACGCCTCATGATCATTGTAATCCACTACGATATATTGATGAACTTGTCCTTTGGACCTGTCGAGACCTTCACAGGTCCGCTGCAATTTTTCCTCTTGACGGGAAGCTAACGTTACCGATACACCACATGAAGCCAATACCTGAGCAATACCCGCACCTATACCGGCCGAGCTCGCCCCAATTAATGCCTTTTTCCCATTTAGATTGATTTCCATATTTTCTTATTTTCTGTTTGTTGTGCATGTTCTTTCAAAACCAATAGACCCTGTTCGATATCATTTATGCATCTAATCGTTATCCTTGGCGCGAATCATAGCGATAAATAGATATACTGCAAAAACCCATGCCGAGCCCAAGCATATCCAGGCAAAAACAGGAATCCCCCACCACTGCGGTTCCACCCGCGCAACGATAATCATTCCACCCAATAGATTGAGCGACATAAACATAATGCCGATCACGATGCGATTGACACCTTTGCGAAGGATCGTATTAAAGGATCGGGCACTAATCAGGCGATGGTTAAGTGTGAAATTCCCCGTCCGAAATAAGCGTACAAGCGCCCGCATATCTTCGGGAAGTTTTTCGACATCGCGTGCAAAAGATTCAACCTTATGTTTTCCTTTTTTGAAGATTGCCTCGGGTGAAAGCCGCTCCATCATAATTCTTCGCGCAAAGGGCTTAATGCTCTCCATAATATTGAGGTCGGGATATAATTGGCGACCAATACCTTCCATCAGAGAAATTCCACGCATCAACTGGTAGATATATTCCGGAAAATACAAACGATTATCACCAATGATTTTCCACAGTTTATTAAACAACAAATCTAAACTTAGATCCCCAAGCGATACATTATCGATCATATCGAAGATCTCATAGAGGGATCGTTCAAACTGATTGCGATCTGGAATATGGCTAACTACAGCGACGTCCTCAATCACATCAGCCAAATGGACTGCATCTTCGGAAATCGCCGATTGAATAAACTCTTCCAGCTGCCGGCGGTCTATCCCCAATAATTTACCCATATTGCCGAAGTCCAAAAAAGCAATCCGGCCGTCGGGCATCACCATCATATTTCCAGGATGTGGATCGCCATGGAAGAACCCATGGATAATCACTTGCTCGAGATATAAATTGATACCATTCTTTACCAGCGTTTGAACGTCCATTCCGCGGCGCTTAATTTCCGTCGCATCGGTCACCTTAAAGCCATCAAGATATTCCATACAAAGGACAAGATCAGAAGACAGCTCGGGATAAACACGGGGAACTTTTATCAATTTATTCCCTTTAAAATTCTTACTGAATCGTTCAATATTATGACGTTCAATAACCAGAGACATCTCTTCCTGCAAGGTCGTGGCAAAAGACTCAACAATCAGTGAAAGATTTAGGTTTTCCAGTACATCGTTGTACAAGGTCAGAATTTTGGCAATATCACGCATGAGTGCCAGATCGCAGCGCATAATCTCATCGATGCCGGGACGCCGGACTTTCAAAACCGTTTGGGTTCCATCCTTTAACGTTGCGCGATATACCTGCGCTATAGAAGCTGCCGCAAACGGCTCAGTAGCAATCTCCTGAAAATTCGCTTCAATGTCCAGCTCTAGTTCTTCAGCGAGATACGATTTAATGTCAACTTCAAAAGGAGGAACATGATCCTCCAGACGCTTAAGTTCGTCTACGAGATCTTTAGGCAGCAATCCTTCCCGGGTTGAAGCAGATTGACCAAGCTTAATAAAAGCCGGACCAAGCTCCTCCAATGCCATGCGGATACGTGCATAAACACTGATATTATCGACATCAATGTTATGATCTACTGAAGCTCTGGATGCTTTCCAAGGCAATCGAGCGATTGCATCTTTAAAACCATATTTGGCCAATATACTTAGGATCTGGGAACTACGCTGTAACTTCTTTGTCGGATTATACATAATGGACAATGGTTTTCGATAACAATATACGAAATATCCATGCTCGAAAAACACAAATACTTGTTAAACGGACTGAATATTCCATGTAGATTTAATAAAACAACTAATAAGCATATGAAACAAAAACCTTACCTGTTTCGTCTCCACCTACTTTAATTGTCAAATTCAGTCTTCAACAGTATGGACCATATGGAGAATAGGACAGAACTGCTATTCAGCCTCAATCTGATCTAGCTTCTCCTTAATCTGTGTTAGATAATTGCTATAATAAGCGCGAATCATAAATTCTGTCAAACCAACAACCAGGATAATGGAAATAATTGCAGAAAGGATCATCCACACGATAAAGTTTGGTTCCTGTTGAAAAGTTTCCTTAAAATGGTATAATCTATCAAACCAGACAGTTGTCCTATTCTGCGCAATCATAATAAGATAAAGAAATAAAGCTTGGGGAATCATGACATAGGCCGCTATACGGTAGGTCTCTACGGCATATTTCAAATCGTAATAGAGCTTGAGCAAATGCTCTCGGGACGCCAGCAATTCGATCTTTTTCGTGCTCTTTACCAGATAAAAGAACCTCCGGTAATATAAAAGACTCGATAACGATATTTGCACGATAAAAAAGTAATAGGCAAATGCAGCATAGCCTTCAATCTTATACATCGGCAAAATAGGCACCAAAAACAGAAAACCCATGCAAACAGCCCAGGAGATAAACTCGCGCTTGATATTCTTGCGCAGCTTACCCATAATATTCCCGACTTCTTTATAATATTTGAGATTTGGATTCTGTAGATCCTCATCTGTCGGCTGTTCCTGCCAAGATTTTTTTAACTCATCAAAATTCATAATTGTATTTTTTAATGATTTGTTGAATTCGCTCTTTTGTACGATTTAATTTTACACGGGCATTGACTTCTGATATACCCAAATTTTCAGCAATCTCACGATGACTCTGACCTTCCAAAAACAAAAATATCAGGGCCTTTTCAATTGCATTGAGCTCTTGAACGGCTTGGTAAAAGACTTTCAGCTGCTCATCCTTATCAGTGTCATAAGTTTCTTCTGCAAAATCATGTCGCTCCTCCAAAGAGTCATAAATCTGATGTTTCTTTTCTTTTTTCAAGAATACCATTGCAGTATTGAGGGCAACACGGTACATCCATGTTGAAAATTTACTCTGTTGTTTAAATGTCCCATAGGATTTCCACAACTGATAGACGATCTCCTGATAAAGGTCTTGCCTTCCTTCGTGATCATCCATATACATACGGCTTACCTTAACAAGAATACCTTTATTCTCGTCAATCAGTTTAAGAAATTCTATTTCCGATTGGTTCACCTAGCGACTTTTCTTTAAATATATTTAGGTAATAAGTATAGCAAACACACAAAGTGTTACAGCTTTATTTAAAAATATGTAAATTGTTATTAAAAAAAAGACTAATCGCTGAAGATTATGGAAAATATATTTTATCAAGGTCAGATCATTTGGGCGCAGATCGATGCGAATAGACATATGCGTCATTCCGCTTACGCTGATATCTGCGCACAGGCCCGCAGTAACATGTTGAACAAAATGGGCTTTTCTTTAGATAAATTTGCTGAATATCACATTGGGCCGATTCTATTCAGAGAGGAGCTTATCTATTTTAAAGAAATACATTTGGATGAATATGTACAGGTAAAAGTGGAGCTGACCAAGTACAATAAAACCAATAGCCGTTTTTCATTTGTACATCAGGTCTTTCGCCATGACGGAGTACTGTGTTGCACGGTCAATGTTGATGGAGCCTGGCTAGACCTTCAAAAGCGAAAATTAACAAAATTGCCGGAAGAGATGGAACCTTATCTCGCCAAAATACCCCGAGCAACAGATTATGAGGAAACTGAATAGTCTCGTCATCGGAGGTGAGACCAGCCTTTAAAAGAAAAATCCCTCGGGACGCAAATGGAACTCCGAGGGATTAAAACATAAACTAAACCTAAAAACTATTTTCTTATATTCACTTTTTTGGTTAATCAAAAGTGAACCATCTCTTCTATCCTGCCGGATTATTTCACTTCAATCAAACGTTTTGCGATGATTGCATCTTCTTTCTTGCCAACAGTCAAAATCAATATACCGCCTTCATAGGCTGCTTCAATACTGCTGTAGTCTACGGTATCTGGCAATGTAAATGATCTAGAGAACGAAGAGTAATTGAATTCTTTTTTGCTGTATAATTTTTCTTCGCTAACACTTTCCTCCTTTTTCTCAGCCGAAATCGTAATCAGATTTTTATCTACATTGATCTTAAAATCAGACTTGTCCAATCCTGGCGCAGCCATCTCAATTTTAAACGATTTTTCGGATTCTGATATATTTACCGCAGGTACACGAGACACCAAACGATCGGAAATGAAGTTATCATTGAATAAATTGTCAAATACAGTATTTACAAATGGATTTACTGCATCAGTATTTAAACTTTTTGTAGGGAATTTAATTAATGCCATTTTTTGTCCTCCTAATTTTTTGTTTTATTGTTAAGCTTTTTTGTTCTAACTATTTGAAAAGAGATATTCAATTAGCGTACCATCAAGTCTTAAAAGACAAAATGTCATTTTAAACCAAAACTAAGCGCCATTTTGTCTTGTTTAATAACTTTCTGTAAATACTAAACGACCTATTTGTCATCGATCAGCTCCGCGATTACAGCGCATACCTCCATACACAGATTAACACCTACGAGGGAAAACAGTTTATCAGAAATTATTATTTTTTTATTAAGTAATTGAAAATAAGCATAGAGCCGATATCTTCCATAGGAAACTAGCGCTTAGGTACCAGACAATAACTCGTCCTTATTTCCGTACACACAGCACAAAGAAAATCGTTAACGTCTATTTTGCTCCAGTGTAGCAATTAATAAGGATTTGACGGCATCATAAATATAGTCCTTGGCTTCTGCATAGGAGATCCCATAGTGTCGTGGGACACCATCTGAATAATGCGGAAACGGTCTAAATAGTTTATCATAGTAAGCATCCAGCTGTACGTCTGTGGGTAACGCAAAAGCTAAACGAAGCTGAAAACGCCGGATAATGGCTGTGTCCAATATTTCGGGATGATTTGTTGCTGCAATCAACACAGCTTCAGCCGGAAAATAATCGATCAGCTGGATAATGGTGTTCACGAGACGGCGCATCTCCCCCACATCCTTCTCTTCACTGATCCGCGCTTTTCCGATCTGATCGAATTCATCTAAAAACAGCACTGCTTTTTCGCGTCCCGCCTTATCAAAAGCCTGTTTAATATGCTGCGAAGTTTCGCCAATACGCGAAGAAATGAGATTACTCAGATTCAACACATAAATTGGTTTCTCTAGTGCTGTTGCCAGGGCTTTTGCCGTGGTTGTCTTTCCGCAGCCCGAATAACCGTGCAATAAAATCTTATTACTAACCGGCAGACCATATTGTGAAAGCTCTTTCATATAACGATGCTCTTTAATCAGCTGATGGAGCTTCTGACGGCTTTCTTCTTCCAGGAAGACATCTTCCAAAGCTATCTTTTCCTTATCGGCAATGACAAGATCGTAAATATTCATAGTGTTAATTTAAGACTATCAGGTAACGGAAAGCAAACATAGAGCTTCCGTTTGATATACAGCTGGTCCAGTTTAGTTTTAATCCTTAAAATATTTGAGGCCGACTTGCGAACAGGCAAGATCTCCTCCAAAAGGAGGATTCGATTTACGTATCACCACCTCGATCGTCACCGCATGCGTCACCTTTTCCCTAATCCGATCCAGTATTTCTGACGCTGCAGATTCCAGTAACTTGCGTTTAGGCTGCATGACGCTCGCAGTAATCTCGTAAAGCTCCTCGTAATTAAGTGTATTTTTCAGATTCTCCGTTTCCATATTCAAGAAGGGAAAACATACATCAATAGAAACAAAAAACTCATTGCCAAGCACCTGTTCTTCTTCATAGTAACCTATAGGTGAATAGAACCGTGCTTCTTTCAGCGATACTGTCTGTAATATGGTTGCCATGCACAAACCTAAGGAAATTGTTCCAAACAAGGGGGATTATTTGTATATTTAACCATACCAAAAACCCAACAGATGAACTTTTTTTTATCATCAGCGATAGCAACAACACTCTTATTTGGTGCCACTGCATTACAGGCCCAAACAAATATGAAACCCAGCGATACCGAATATTACAGTCCGGTACCCCCTACAGTCTCGATCAATCATGGTATTCCAAGCGACGCTATTGTCCTTTTTGACGGAAAGGATCTCAGTAAATGGAAAAGCGAAAAAGGGAAAGCCAACTGGACTGTAGCCAACAATGTACTCGAAGTAAAACCGGGCTCGGGAGCCATTGAGACCACCGAACACTTTTCCGATTTCCAGCTACATGTTGAATGGAAGAGTCCCGAAGTAATCAAAGGAGAAGGCCAAGGTAGAGGAAATAGCGGTATTTTCTTACAGGGACTTTATGAAATTCAAGTACTGGACAACAATAACAACCCAACCTATGTCAATGGCGGAGCGGGAAGTATTTACAAACAACGTCCACCATTAGCACAAGTAATTGCTCCTGAAAAATGGCATGTATATGATATCATTTACAAGGCTCCCCAATTCAACAAAGATGGAATATTGACCTCCAAAGGGACGGTAACTGTCCTACATAATGGAGTCGTTGTGCAAAACAATACCCAAATCGATGGTACAACGGAGTATATAGGGCTTCCAAAGCAAATAAGCCACGGCCCAGGTCCAATTATACTACAAGATCACGGTGACCTTGTCCAATTCAGAAACATCTGGCTACGCAAATTATAGGTTTGCCGCAAGCAATTTAAGTTAGAAAAGCAACAATTCTGTATTAGGTTTTATAGGGCTATTTGCCTAATTTAGCCCTATAAAATTTAAAAAAACGGAATGTAATGAACTCTCTGTGCCCTTAATTTTCCGCCGTAGCAGGCTTCTAACGCCTATTTCAGCAGATCGATAAAGCGCAGATAACCAAGTGAAGGGAGTTCAATTATGCCGTTGAGTATAAACATTCACACAATATTAAAGTTTAATGAAAAGAATTGCGCTATTCTTCTTGTTGGCAAGCTCTATCAGCAGCTATGCACAACGCAACCTCAATTTAGAAGAAACAGTCTTTGGATCCCGCACTTATGCACCGACATCGATAGCAGGAGCATCGTGGATTCCAAAATCCAATACCCTCTCCTATCTCGATAAATCGTATCAGAATCTGTTAACAAAAAGTGCCTCCAACAATTGGAGCGAAACGAATCTGGTATCTAAAACAGACCTCGAAGCAGCATTAAAAACAGCTATTCCGAATGAAACATTCAATCTACGCCTATTTCCAAATGATTACAAATGGCGTAATGATAATTCACTGTTACTCCAGATCGACGGAAACAATAAAACCTACACGGTAGCTTACAACATTAAATCAAAAAATATTGAAAGCTTTATCGGCAATGACAACAAAGGGGCCAATCGCGAGTTAAGTTCGGACTTTTCAAAAATTGCCTACTTGGTGGACAATAACATTGTAATTGTTGACAAGGACGGCAAAATTACTCCTGTAACGAACGACACCGACAAAGGGATTGTCAATGGAAGCGACTACACTCACCGCCAGGAATTTGGCATCAAGAAAGGAATGTGGTGGAACGGTCAAAATGATAAACTACTCTACTACCGTAAAGATGAAACGATGGTTGCCAACTATCCATTGCCGCAATGGAGTTCAAAAATCGCCGACATCAAATGGATAAAATATCCGATGACAGGCCAAAAGTCAGAAGAAGTTTCTTTGGTCGTTTACAATACCACGACTGGACAAAAAGTGACACTTCAAACTGGTGAGCATTCAGAGCAGTATTTAACCATGGTTACCTGGGATCCTTCTGGAAAATACATCTACGTCGGACTCCTTAACCGCGGACAAAATGACCTTAAAGTCAACAAATACAATGCTGAAAACGGTTCCTTGGTCAAAACATTATTTGAAGAAACTGCAACAACCTGGGTTGAACCTGAAAACCCATTGACATTTTTACCAAATAAACCAGATCAATTCCTTTATCAATCTGACAAGGATGGTTACAATCAGCTTTACCTATACAATACCAACGGTAATTTGATTAAAAAATTAGGCTATAAAGATATCGTCATGGAAACATTGCTCGACTTCTCGGCCGATGGCAACAAAGTAAGTTATACCGGCGTAACCAATAATGGTTTGGATCGCCAGTTATTCGAAGTTGATCTAAAATCAGGAAAAACGACGCAATTAACAAATGAATCAGGTATGCACCATGCTTCTTTAAGTAGCGATGGCAAATACATCTATGATCAATATAGCAACTTAAAAACACCGAATAAAATTCAGATCAAGGAAGTTAAATCTGCTAAAGAAACAACTTTAGTCAATGCAGAAAACCCTTTTTCCGGAAAAATTAATGATCCTAAAATCGAATTTGTACAATTGACGTCCGCGGACGGGAAATACCCGTTGACAGGACGTATCATTTATCCAAATGATTTTAATCCTGCAAAAAAATATCCGGTCATGTATTATTTATATGGCGGATCACATTCGCAGCTTGTTTCCAATAAATGGCTAGGCGGTGCTGGTTATTTTGACATGTACATGGCGCAACAGGGGTATATTGTCTTTACGATGGACAATCGGGGCACAAACTACAGAGGCCGTGATTTCTATACCGCCACACACCGTAATCTTGGTCAAAATGAAATGGCCGATCAGCTGAAAGGAATTGAATTCCTTAAATCAAAATCCTTTGTTGATCAACAACGCATGGGGATTTTCGGATGGAGCTTCGGTGGTTTTATGACAACTTCTTTCATGTTACACCACAACGACATCTTCAAGGCCGCTGTAGCTGGAGGCCCTGTAATCGACTGGAAATTTTACGAGGCCATGTATGGCGAACGTTACATGGACACACCTCAAGAAAATCCGGAAGGCTATAAATTGACTTCTTTGCTCAACAAAGCAGATCAGCTGAAAGGAAGATTATTAATTATCCACGGTGCACAGGACCCTGTCGTTGTACAGCAAAATAGCATGGAATTTTTAGAAGCTTGTATCAAAGCCGGAAAGCAGGTGGACTATTTCCTATATCCTACCCATGAACACAATGTAATGGGTAAAGACCGAATCCACATGTACGAAAAAATTGCAGACTACTTTAATCAACATCTCAAAAATCCTTCTTAGTTTTAAAAAACAGAAGATTCACGATTTTTAATACAACAAAAAGGCTAATCTACTGATTGGCCTTTTTGCATTTTAACTAACAATAACTATCTTTAGACATACTGCTTTAACCAAGTAAACATTGCTATCGAAAAAACACATTCCGTTTATCCTGATATTACTTCGCCTTATTCTAGGACCGTTGCTTATCCTCTTGTACTGGCTCCAGATTGATCATTTCAACTGGTATGCTATTTCTTTCCTTATCATTGGATTATTGAGTGATATTTTTGACGGTATCATTGCCCGAAGATTGGGTGTCGCTACCGCCTTGTTAAGGCGCTGGGATTCTAGCGTGGACCTATTATTTTTCTGCTGTATCTGCCTGGCAGCCTACCTGAGCAGTCCCGATTTTTTTAAAGATAATGCCGCATTGATCTTGACCCTGATCGGATCAGAAGCATTAACCTACATCGTTAGCTTCATAAAGTTCAAAAAAGAAATCGCAACACACTCTATCGGAGCCAAGATCTGGACACTTTTTTTATTCGCATTTTTAATCGAATTGCTACTCCACGGCCAATCCACCATCCTATTCCAATTAACAATCTGGATAGGATTAATAACCCGCCTGGAGATTGTTGCAATCATCCTAACACTTAAAAACTGGTCAAATGATATACCCAGCCTTTATCATGCTATTTTACTACGTCAAGGTAAACCGATCGTAAGAAATAAGCTATTTAATGGCTAGTGCTCATTTTGATCTAAGCCTTCAGACAAACTATACAATGTCCAATGCTTCGTTTTTATTGCCTGCGATTCTGTCTGGAGTAATTTGATAAAGTCATGCACCCCAAGCTCCTCGTTTCCGTTACCATGTATGAGGACAATGCTTCCATTTTTGGCCTGTTGCCCTTTAGCCAACCATGCATCCGAACCAACTGCAATAAGACCATAAGACAACAGCCGTTCGATAATACCCCGATCTGATACCAAGCCCGGGCAACGAAAAAATACCGAAGGTATAAGACCATCCTGGAGCATCAGTTTCTCATTTTCCAACACTTCATAACTTAGATCGGTATTTTTGGAGAGCAGGAAGTTGGATGTTAGGGGCTTATTATTAAAAATATGGTCATACGTATGATTGATCCAAGTAATCTTTACACCTTTTGTAGCCAATGACTTAAGCCATTCTAAATCTGCAGCATGATTCAACATCCATTTACCCGAAACAGAAACAGCCAACGGCAAAGTACGATCGACTCCCTTAAATGCAAGGATAAGGTCTTCAAAAATAGCTTTGTCCAAAGGTTTATGGGAAGGACATAAATCAATTGTCAGATTAATACCTGCTTCTTTGGGAAGTCTAAAATTCAAACCGGCATCCTGTAAGTTATTCTCGGTTTTCCTGACCAGGGAGAAACAACTTTCATAGACCGAACCACTCAGACTTTTCGCAACCTGAGTGGCATCTTTGTAGACAACATGGACAGACCGGTCAGCTACTACACAAGTTTCCAGTGTAGTAGGATCTACCGTGAGGTAATATTTTACAGCATTCGACGTGAAACTACGTATACCCACCAAAGATCGCTCATTTTCACGAAGGATCAGCCACTCGGTCCTGTAGTTTTCTAATTTGACAAATGAAGTCTGTCCAAAAGAAAAAAGACCACATACGAGAAATAGATAAACGAAGATGAGTTGTTTCATAACTAATTGCCGCTTGTTCTTTTCGATTGAAGGTTTGTTGGCCAGATCATCGGCTTACCTTCTTTATCAATTGGTAATACGATTTTCTCCCGCGAAACTAATGTCGGCTCTTCACAGGCCAAGTAAGTCAAAATTGCAACAATAATGGCATTTTGCTTCACCTCATCAAATACAATCTTATCATAGGTATCCCGATTAGTATGCCAGGTCACTTTACCATAATCCCAGGAAGTGGAAGAAAGACCAAAAGCAGGGATTCCCTTTTGAACGAAAGACGAGTGATCACTCCCGCCTGTTCCCGGCATCCCCGGAAAACTGGTCTGGATTTCATTGCGAAAATCTTCAGGCAAATATTGCAACCAACGGCTGATATATTCATACGACTTTTCAAAGCCGCTGCCCCCTATCCGAACAATTCGACCTGTCCCATTATCCTGATTCCATACCACCTGTATATTTTTGGCGACCTCAGGATGATCTTCGACAAATGCAGAAGAACCATTGAGCCCCTGTTCTTCACTACCCCAGTTTCCGACTAAAATTGTTCTTTTATTTTCCGGATAAACCTTTCTTAAAATACGGACTGCCTCCATCATCGTAATCACGCCCGTAGCATTATCGGTAGCACCCGAAGCTCCGTCCCAAGAATCCAGATGGGCCGAAAGTACAACATATTCATTTGGTTTCTCCTTGCCTTTGATCTCCGCAATACTATTATATGTTTTTGATGTCCCCAGCTCTTTTGAATTTCCCTGCAGGGATACCCGTGGTTTGATGCCATGCTCCGCCATACGGTATAACAAACCATAATCTTCCAATCCGACATTAAATACCGGAATCTTTTTGGATTTTGCATCAAATATCCGCGTGATACCAGGCAATTCGGTCCAATATGAATCAATTACGCCAACTGCGCCAGCATTCTCCAGCGCTAGAGGCAGTGTCCGACGGGTACTTCCCGTAGAGGACATACTACTCTCCCATTTTTTTAGCTGATCATTTTTTAAGGCTTGATATTTTTCATAGCCTTTAACAGAAGCAGACTCCTTCCAATTAGCATCCGACCTTCCCGATATGGGATTCATCCCAATCAGCACAATCTTGCCTTTAACTGTTTTAAGCCAAGACTGAAAATCAGCCTGGGAACTAAACAGTGGCATAGCCACGACCTCTGCTTCTACACCCTTCTCTTTTGTCAGGGGACTAAAAGCCAATTGCGTGCCTTCTAAGGACTTTATTCTCGGATACGTCATGGTCACCTGCGAAGTCCCTCGTTCCCAGGAACGCCACTCACCATAAGGCTCATTACGTGCCTCTGCTCCAAGTGCACTATAGTTTTTGACAACCCAATCATGTGCCTGCTGCATCTGTGGACTACCCACAAGACGCGGACCAATCATATCGATAAGCTCAAACGCATACTTCTCCAGTTGTGAATTTGCATTTGCTTCCTGAACAATCGACATCACTATTGCTTCTTTATTTTGGGCGAAAACACTTCCTGTACTCAACAATAGAAAAGCAAGCCCCAAAGATTTTATCCCACGTTGTTTTATTGAATCTACCTTCATGTGTATATCATTATTTATTTTATAATTATCCGTTAACAAGCTAACATCACAATTGCGATCTTCTTCTTCGCGCACTCCATTCATCTCCTAAAAAGAGGCTCGGAAAAAGACGCTACTTTGATCACCTGTAGTTAATTTAGAAACCCAAAGTTCCTTGTGATTGGTTTTTTCGAAAATTACTAAAGAATATTTAAAAAAACACATTCATTTTCAATCTCCTCAAATTCGCCATCCCTGTTTAGCTAGAAAAGCGCAAAGAAAAAACATAAAAAAGCCTGGGAAGAATCTTCCCAGGCTTTACTAAATATAAATGTGATGGTTGATTATTTATACCGCTTCTACTTTGGATTTTTCATAGCTCTCTTGATGAACTGAAGCCACAGCTCTGCCAGAAGGATCGTTCAGATTCTGGAAAGAAGCATCCCAAGCCAATGCCTCTGGCGTACTACATGCGACAGATTTTACCGAAGGAACCGTTTGCGCTGCCGCTGTTGAAGGGAAATGTGATTCGAAAATCGTCCGATACAAAAACTCTTCTTTATTTTTCGGTGTGTTGATCGGGAATCGTGTGGAGGCCCCTGCAAAATCCTCGTCGGACACTTTGCTTTCAGCCTGCTCTTTCAGCGTATCAATCCAGCTATAGCCCACACCATCAGAAAATTGTTCCTTCTGGCGCCATGCGATACTTTCTGGCAGATAGTCCTCAAAAGCTTTACGTACCACCCATTTTTCCATTCTTCCGTCACGGATCATTTTATCCGATGGGTTAATACGCATGGCAATATCCATAAATTCTTTATCCAGGAAAGGCACACGTCCTTCTACCCCCCAAGCTGCAAGTGATTTATTTGCCCGCAGACAATCGTATAGGTAAAGCTTTTTAAGCTTGCGTACCGTTTCCTCATGAAACTCCTGCGCATTAGGCGCTTTATGGAAATAAAGGTAGCCTCCGAAAAGCTCATCCGAACCTTCACCAGACAACACCATTTTTATTCCCATTGATTTGATTACACGTGCCAACAGATACATTGGTGTTGAAGCACGTACTGTTGTGACATCATAGGTTTCCAAATGATAGATCACGTCACGGATAGCATCAAGTCCTTCTTGGATGGTAAAGTTAATTTCATGGTGTATTGTGCCAATATGATCCGCAGCTTTCTGTGCAGCAATTAAATCCGGTGCTCCTTCCAATCCCACAGCAAACGAATGTAACTGAGGATACCAGGCGTCTTCTTTATCATCGCTCTCAATCCGTTTGGAAGCAAACTTTTTAGTTATTGCTGCAATAACCGATGAATCCAATCCCCCAGACAGGAGTACACCGTAAGGTACATCTGACATCAACTGGCGGTGCACAGCATCTTCCAAGCCTTTGCGCAAAACAGCGATATCGGTATCGTTGTCTTTTACCGCATCGTAGCTTTCCCAGTCACGCTGGTACCAGCGCTGTGGAACTGTCCCAGTCTTGCTGTAAAGATAATGTCCCGGAGGAAATTGTTCGATCGTTTCACAGAAACCTTCCAATGATTTTAATTCCGATGCAACAAATAACTGTCCTTGTTCATCTTTACCATAATATAACGGAATAATACCCATATGATCACGCGCTACAAAAAAGGAATCATCACGTGAATCATAGAGTGCAAAACCAAAAATGCCATTCAATTCATCAACAAATGAAGGGCCTTTCGCCAAATATAAGGCCAACACAACTTCTGAGTCACTTTGTGTGGAAAACTCATAATCAGGAAGGCTATTTCTTAATTCATGGTGGTTATAGATCTCGCCATTAACTGCTAGTACAACTTTACCATCCGGACTGTATAAAGGTTGACTTCCCGATTTGGGATCAACGATAGCTAATCTCTCGTGTGCCAATAAAGCTTTGTCACCCGTAAATATACCCGACCAATCAGGACCACGGTGACGAATACGTTTTGACATTTCTAATACTTGAGATCTCAATGAGCTTGCAGGTTGCTTTAATTCAAAAGCGCCAATAATTCCACACATATTATGAAAATTTTAAATATTTCGTTTTTACATTATGTTATTGACACAAAGTAAAACAATTAAAAACTAAATTCATAATTATTTTTAATTTTTATTGTATTTTTATTAAAAAACACATTTAAAACAAACAAAATTATCAATGAAACACTTATTTGTTTACAATAATCACACAGTAGATTAACAATTGATCTGCGGATTTATCGTTAAATTAACTTCGTAATCAAATAACCAAGAACATGGATCTAATTAGAACTTTCTATAGCGAGCTTGCGCTCACGCCACAAGAATTAAATGCCATCACGGAGAAACATGAAGCTATAACTGTCAAAAAAGGCGATTTCATATTGACAAAGGGACAGGTTTCAAATGCTTATTACTTGATAGAATATGGACTTACACGTTCTTTTTTACATGATTATGAAGGTAATGAAGTAACAATTAGCTTTTGTAGTGACAATGATGTTGTCATTGAAGTAGCTTCATTTTTTCAGCGCAATCCCACCGTTGAGAATATTCAAGCGCTCATTGAAACCCGTCTTTGGAAAATAAAATTTGAAGATTTTCAGGAGCTTTTTCATCAGATTCCCGAATTTAGGGAATGGGGACGTTCCTGGATGGCTAAAGAACTTGTCCACAGCAAAAATAGAGCTATTGCCATGATTACAGAACCTGCTACTGCCCGTTATCTACGGCTTATTAAAGAAAAACCAATATTGATACAACAGGCACCTTTAAAACATATTGCCTCTTATTTAGGAATCACCGACACTTCCCTAAGTCGTATCCGGAAAGAAATTGTCCACGGAAATTAGCCCATTTCAATGATTAAAGGCTACTTTTTTAAATCTTGTCTTAGGGCAAGATTTTTAAGAAAACTTCAGCTTAATTTTAGGAAAGCATCCTTAGGGCAATTTACTTCGCCCCGATGAGAATGAAAATTTGAGAAAAAGAGCTAAAAGAAATAATCATTATATTCAAAAATTAGAAATCATGGCAAAATTACACGCTTATTTAAATTTCAACGGAAACTGTGAAGAAGCATTCAACTTTTATGAAAAAGTCTTCAACACAAAAAACCCTGGCTACATGCGCTACGGAGATATTCCCGCTGACCCACAAATGCCACCTGTTCCAGATGAAGCAAAAAACAAAATCTGCCATACTGCCATTTCTATCAATGGAGATAGTATGCTGATGGGGGCTGATGTCATTCCCGCTTTCGGGCAACAATATATTCAGGGAAACAACAGCTACGTCATGCTGATGTGTGAAAGCACAGCAGAGGCGAAAACATTATATGACGCATTAAGTACCAATGCCAAGGTAGTTGAAATGCCGCTCGGCGAAACATTTTTTGCCGAATTATACAGTGCTTTTCAGGATCAATTCGGCATTTGCTGGATGGTTTATTTTGGCGGAAATAAAGAACAGGATTGCGAAAGTAAGCCTTAAGCTAGCTAATCAAGAAGATATTTGACACAAAAAGGGCGGTAACATGTATACCGCCCTTTCTATTTTCTATAACTTCGACATGCTTTACGCGATTTCAGTCGAAACTGCTACGGCGAGAAGCGTTTATGTTCCATCGCAGGCTTTCACCCTGCAGTTGGCTATTATTTCTTTACCAGCACTTCTTGCTCAAATAAAATCCCATCCCAACCATTAGACATAAACTGACGAATATTTTGGTGTCCTTCTCCAGCCGGATTGTCGAGTACATTTTGATAATGCTCAGCAAACAAGCCTAAAGTTTCTTCTGGTGAGAGATTATTCAATTTTGCAAAATAAAAAACTTTTGCACTGCCTTGATTTTCTTCCTTCGAATTTTTCAATGTCCCATTCTGAAATGCAGCCGGACTATAGTTATACCGATCGGCGATATGCGCTAATACTTCCTGAAACTGCAATTCGCGGCCTTTTGATTTAATCAATAATTCTTCTGTTTTCATGATGATGTTGTTCCTTATAAAAATCTATTTTAAATCTAACTGATAGTCCTGCTCTGAATGAAGAGGGATTAATCCATTCTAAATAATTCCGTGAAGCGAGCCTCCTTTTGCGCCGAGCTGATCCACACGTCGTTCAATAGCTTCGTCTTTAATCAACGCCGGTGCATGATGCGGTTTTGTTCGGGCATCAATAATAACCGGTCCTTCACAGCCCCAATGTTTAAAGGCCGTAAAGCTATTTATTCCATAGATATCGAATGCTGGATTACTTCGTGTAAAAGTTGTCCAGACAAAGTTATTAACTGTAGCAGCCGTGAAATGAGCATCATCGCATAAAACGATCAATGGAAAGCCTTCCCATGAACCTTCCGCCGCAGCATCACACCATTCTGCCATAATCTTCGATTCATTTTCGTAGGTAGAGAACGCCTGTCCATCTATCGCAATAACACCTGGCATAACAAATTTTGCTTTGTTAAAAGGTCGTGGTAAGTCAAAATGAGTAGGCAGCTCACGTCCCAGCGTTCTTTTCTTTGTTCCGGCAGCAGCAAAGACCACTTTTGAACCAGCATTCAAGCCATCGCCAGAATAGTCCAAAGTATCTATTGTTGTATTTGTCTGAAAATGAATATCACGAGCAGGGTCTATCCGCTCAAGGATATGTCCAAAAAATCCTGGAATATCATAGATGTCCAATTGTGGATTATCTTCATGCGCCGAAATAAATAAATATTTAGCAAGGCTAAGTTGATTTTTACCTAGTATCTGATTGGCGATCGTTAAAATTTCCTGCGGTCGATCCACACGTTGGTACGGCGTATAGCGTTCAGAACCTATAGCAAAAAGTAGTGGATGCACACCCGCAGCATCAACAGCATTAACAGCATGAAGTCCTGAAATTTCTTTTGGAATGGCCGCTCCGGTGATTTCGTGAATCAAGGCACCAAAACTAGTATCTTCTTGCGGAGGACGCCCCACAACTGTAAAGGACCAAATTGGATTTTTCTTATGATACACATTGTGTACTTTCATCAATGGAAACGGATGGGTTAAGCTATAATATCCGATATGGTCGCCAAAAGGACCTTCAGGTTTATTTTCATTCGGATAGACTGTTCCAGTAATCACAAAGTCGGCATCTGCAGAAATACAAAATCCCTCATCATCGTAAAAATAACGAAATCTTCTATTCCCCAATGCTCCTGCGAAAATCATTTCGGACAGTCCTTCGGGCAAAGGCATTACAGCTGATAAAGGGTGAGCCGGTGGCCCACCAACAAAAATACTTACCTTTAAAGGTTTACCGAGCGCATTTGCTTTTGTTTGATGAATCCCTATCCCACGATGCAACTGATAATGCAAACCAATCTCCTGATCTTTCACATAATCATTCCCCGATAGTTGAATACGATACATGCCCAAATTGGCCTGCATAATTCCAGGTTTGGTCATATCTTCCGTATATACCTGAGGCATTGTTACGAAGGCGCCACCGTCCATTGGCCAGTTGACAATCTGTGGTAGTTTACTAATTGAGGTTTTACCGTGAAGGATAGGAGCACCGGACTTCTTTTTCCAGGGCAGCGCTCCCAGAGCGGTCATGGATGAACCGATATATTGAAAAGGGTTTTTCAGAACTGCTGCAGGGTTCATCTTAACGTCCACCAATTTCTTAAGGTGATCCAGCGAGTCCCTAAACATAAACTTCGAACGATCCAGCGTTCCGAATAAATTAGACACAGCCGGAAACTCCGAACCTTTGATATTTTCAAAATACAATGCCGGTCCTTCAACATCAAACACCCGCATATGGATTGCGGCCATCTCCAGATAAGGGTCGACTTCTTCTTTGATCCGGATTAAATGGCCATGTTTTTCAAGATCCGCAACACACGCTTCTAAACTATTGTATCCCATATATTAAATCTGCTTCAACACGTTAATCCACAAATTTAACAGAATAATTTATTAAACCAGCCATAAAGAAAAAACCGTCAAATACGAGCTATCTTTCTACATACAAACAGGATAAACCAATTAATCTGAAACAAAAGCAAGCCCCTGCCCGCAATCGGAATAAAAAATAAACGTGACAAATACTGATCCCTACATGAAAACCGCAACAGAAATTAAGTATCCATACAGACATAGGCTTTTAAGGGTGTAAATTCAAATGCCTGAACCTTCTGCCAGGTTGAATTATCGACATTCTTTTCATAATAAAGCACTCTTCTGAATTCATCAATATCTTCTTTATTGATATCATTCAATCTGGTCAGCAATAGTTTGGCAAAAAATTTATTGACGCCTATTTCTCTTTTTTGGCTTTCGGAAGTACACTTTAAAAAGTGGTAAAATAAGCCTCGAAATGTCATTTCTTCATTTCCCCCAAGGTAGATAACTTCTGAAATAAAGTTATTTTCCCAGGGCATTTCCCTTAGCCAGCGATATACATCGAGCAAAGGCAGAGGTCGAAACTTGAGCGAAGCTACCCAATTCCAGTAGAATATGGTCTGCCGCTTGGCTAGTTTAGCAAAAATCCGATTTAAAACACTCTCTTTTCCGACCACACTACTTTTAATAACAATGGTATATTGGACACGTAAGTTTTCCAACAGATTACGTACGGGCTCCAGAAAATGTTCATCCATGAGCCGGGCAACATAAATGACACGGTTATTTCCTGCACGTTTACAAATTTCCACGAAATTGCGTAGACCGAGCAATTCAAGCTGGAGCTGTATATCATTATCAAGCGATGGAACCTGCGTAAAATAGATTCCAAAATTGAGGTCAGTGATTTGAAAATTCTCAAAAGCCTCCCCCTTCCGTAACAGGTCTAGTTCAAAAAGCCTTGCTGTAACCTTTTCCTTCACTATCTTATTAAAAAGGGATAAGTTGCGCACTAATCCCGTCACATCAAAATCTCTGGATTGCAAATAACAGGATGCCCGTCGTCCCAGGTAGGTATTTAGCCCGCTTATTAAAACCTTTTTCATTCGAATTCTCTATTTTATGGCTATGAAACCATCATATTCAATTAGTCGTTCTCGCTATTGTGAACCATCAAACATGATCATTTCCTCCTCGTATTTTGTATTTATTTATTGTCATTACGACCCCTTAAACAAGCAAAATTCCTAGGATGGTTTCATTGGTGATGTAGCTATCTTTTCCATGTTTTTCTTGTGCTTTAAATATATTGCTCGCATCTTCTCAGGAGCAACGGTAATAATCCACAAATATCATAATTCCCTGATTTTAGAACAGAGAAACATCGAATAAGTTTAACACTATTTTTATTTTTTCCTAACCAAAATATATTAAACTAATTGAATCAGCACCGCCATTGTCCTTTTTTTGTCAATTCATGCATAAATACTTTCAACAAGACAATATCCTTATATATTTGTAAATCTTCTGAAAATAGGCTGCACTAAAAAGTATTTATCTTCACCTCTATGGACAAAAGGGCTACAATGATCTGGTTTAGAAATGATTTAAGACTTCATGATAATGAAGTATTTTATCAAGCCTCTGAAAAAAGTTCATTTATCATCCCAGTATACTGTTTTGATCCTCGATATTTTGACCGCAATCAATTTGGCACATTAAATACTGGTGTTTTACGCGCAGCCTTTGTCATTGAAGCCGTAACAGCTTTAAAAGAAAAATTAAAAAGTCATGGCAGTGACCTATTGACTTATATCGGCAAACCCGAAGATATTATCCCTCGTATTGCGCAAAAATATCAAGTCAACGAAGTCTATCATCATCGCGAGGTCGCACTTCGGGAGACCTCCATCTCTGAAAAAGTAGAAAGTGAGCTTTGGAGCAGCAAAATAAATCTACGCCATTTCATAGGTCATACCCTTTACCATAAAGAAGACCTCCCTTTTCCGATTAAGGATATACCCAATGGTTTTTCTATTTTCAAGAAGAAGGTCGAGCGAGAAAGTTTGGTCCGGCAACCTATTCCATTTCCGACCAACTTCCTTACCCCCCCTCATCTCGAGGATACCAAAATCCCTTCATTAAAAGATTTAGGCTATTCGGAGGAGGAGATCAAATCTGTGGATAACATTTATATTCTTGGTGGCGAGGACACGGCACTGAGTATTATGCATGCGGTATTGTCAACATATCCTGAAACGGAACAAGACCCTCTGATTTTAGGACCTTTTATCGCTTCAGGCGCGTTATCTCCCATACTATTATATAATAATATCAAAAAAATGGGCGAAGGCAAAAAGGATAAACGATTTGAAAAGATCATTGACATACTCCTCTGGCGGGACTATTTTAGGTTTATGCTTAAAAAATATCCGAATATATTCTTTAAACCACAGGGCACTAAAAATGGTGCGCAACAGCATGCTCAGGCCTGCGATGGGAATGAGGAGCTATTTGAAAAATGGAAATCTGGCCATACGGAACATGATTTTATCAATAGTGTGATGATCCAGCTGCAAAAGACGGGATATATCCCCTATCAGGCACGTTTGATCGCTGCCAGCTATTTGGTTCATGAGTATCAAGTCAACTGGCTACAAGGTGCTTCCTGGTATGAAGAGCACCTGTTGGACTATTCCCCTGCGACGGTCTATGGACAGTGGTCTCATGTTGCCGGGGTTGGGACAAGCGAAAAAGACAATAAAGCATTGGACTGGCAAAAATTGATCAAAACCCATTTCCCAAATGGACTCCCAAAACTGGATGAAATATTGGCTAAATAAATCTTCGGCAGAAATAAATAATTCCAAAAGAAAAGAAATTTGTAGTGGGCTGAAAGCCCCTTTTAAATCATGCTAAAAATGTTAAGAATTGGATAGATTTATTGATTAAATTATTCAATTTCAGTATTAGAAACTCTTTTTTTATTCATAACTTTGACAAATTTCATAGTTTTAATTGTAAATGGACAATCTGACATATTTGAGTAATGCTGATTCGGCTTATGTCGATGGCTTATATCAATCGTACAAGCAAGATCCCCAATCGGTAGATTTCGGATGGCAAAAATTCTTTGAAGGCTTTGATTTCGGTCAAAATGCTGGTGGAACAACAAGTTCAGTAGGAGAAGCTACTCCTGAGCACGTATTGAAAGAAATCAATGTGCTGAACATGATCAATGGCTACCGCGACCGTGGTCACCTATTCACACACACCAACCCTGTTCGTGAAAGACGTAAATACTATCCTGGCAAGGAATTGGAAACGTTTGGTCTTGCTGAAGCAGACATGAACACCGTTTTTAATGCAGGTGTTGAAGTTGGCTTAGGTCCAGCAACGTTGAAAGACATCCGCCAGCTGGTAGAGGATACTTATTGCCGTTCTATTGGTGCAGAGTTCAAATATATCCGTAATCCTGAAAAAATAAAATGGTTACAGGACCGCATGGAAGCGGATCGTAACATGCCTAAATTCTCTTTGGATACTAAAAAGAGAATCTTAAACAAATTAAACCATGCCGTTGCATTTGAAAACTTCCTGGGCACTAAATTTTTAGGTCAAAAACGTTTTTCATTAGAAGGTGCCGAAAGTTTAATTCCTGCACTAGATTCTGTTATCGAAAAAGGAGCAGAAATTGGCATCCAAGAATTTGTTATCGGAATGGCTCACCGTGGTCGTCTGAACGTATTGACAAATATCATGGGTAAGTCTTACAAATCCGTATTCTCTGAATTTGAAGGTAAAACTTACGCTGATGATCCTGAAGTAAACTTTGGGGGTGACGTAAAATATCACTTGGGCTTTTCATCGGAGGTTAAAACAAATGACGGCAAATCTGTCCATTTAAGTTTGGCTCCTAACCCTTCGCATTTGGAAACGGTAGATCCAATCGTGGAAGGTATGGTACGTTCTAAAATCGACTTCAAATACGAAGGTGACTCTTCCAAAATCGCACCGATTATTATTCATGGTGACGCAGCAATTGCTGGTCAAGGTGTGGTTTATGAAGTGACCCAAATGTCAAAACTAGATGGTTACAAAACTGGTGGTACTGTACATATCGTCATCAACAACCAGATCGGCTTTACAACTAACTATAAAGACGCTCGTTCGGGAACATACTGTACTGACGTTGCAAAAATCACTTCTTCACCCGTATTCCATGTGAACGGTGACGACGCTGAAGCCGTAGTTTATGCAATTAACTTGGCAGTTGAATACCGTCAAAAATATAAAACAGACGTATTTATCGATCTATTATGTTATAGAAGATTTGGGCACAATGAAGCAGATGAACCGAAATTCACGCAGCCATTGTTGTACAAAATCATCGAAAAACACCCCAACCCGAAAGAAGTATATGCTAAAAAATTAATTACCGAAGGTAGTATTGATGAAGCGTATTCTAAAAACATCGAGAAGGAATTCAAAGCTGAATTACAGACTAAATTTGAGGAATCCAAAACAGTAGAGGTATTAACTGAAGAGATCCCGATGTTTAAAGGTGCTTGGGAAGGTCTGCGTCCTGCTAAAAAAGGTGAAGTACTTACAACTTCGGATAAAACGAAAGTTGCGAAGGATTTATTCCTAAAGCTAGCAAAAGAGATTACCACTTTACCTGCTGACAAAAAATTCTTCCGTAAGATTACACGTTTATTTGAAGATCGTGCCAAAATGATCAGCAATGATGCTTACGATTGGGCAATGGGCGAATTGATGGCTTATGCGACATTATTGGATCAAGGTAACCGTGTTCGTATCTCGGGTCAAGATGTACAACGTGGTACATTCTCACACCGTCATGCCGTATTGACACTGGAAGATTCCGAAGAGAAATATGTTCCTTTAGCCAATATCAAAGGGGGTGATAAATTCTCTATCTACAATTCATTACTTTCAGAATATGCTGTTTTGGGCTTTGAATATGGTTATGCATCTTCTAATCCAAATTCATTGACCATTTGGGAAGCTCAATTCGGAGATTTTTATAACGGTGCTCAAATTATCGTAGATCAGTATCTATCGAGTGCAGAAACAAAATGGAAACGTTCTAACGGTTTGGTTATGATGCTTCCTCACGGTATGGAAGGTCAAGGTCCTGAGCACTCTTCGGCACGTATCGAAAGATTCTTAGAATTATGTGCAGATGAGAATATGATCTTGGCGAACTGTACTTTACCTGCGAATTATTTCCACTTATTACGTCGTCAATTGGTACGTGAGTTCCGTAAACCATTGGTTGTATTTACACCAAAATCATTATTGCGTCATCCTAAAGTGGTATCACCATTGAAAGATTTTACTGAAGGAGCGTTCCAAGAGGTGATCGATGATGCCAATGTTGCGGCGAAAGACGTTAAACGCGTGTTGTTCTGTTCGGGTAAAGTTTACTACGACCTATTAGAGAAACAAGAAGCGGACAAACGCAAAGATATCGCTATCGTAAGATTGGAGCAATTGTTCCCAATTCCTACGGAGCAATTGAAAGCGATCCGTAAAAAATACAATAAGGCAAAAGAGTTTGTTTGGGTTCAGGAAGAAAATGAGAACATGGGAGCATGGTCTTACTACTGCCGTAAACTAATGGGTACTGAAATTGCCTTCACTGGTTTTGTTGCCCGTAAAGAAAGTGGAAGTACAGCGACAGGTTACATGAAGCAACACGTTGCTCAACAAGCAGCAATCTTAAATAAATCATTCGAATAAAAACAATTTAAAATCAATTGCGTCTTACCTATAGGACGCAATTGTCAATAAAGAACATTATATATGAGCTTAGAAATTAAAGTACCAACCGTAGGTGAATCAATCACGGAGGTAACCTTATCACAATGGTTGAAACAAGATGGCGATTATGTGGAGATGGATGAAAACATCGCCGAACTGGAATCAGACAAAGCAACGTTTGAGTTACCAGCTGAAAAAGCAGGTATCTTAAGAATCATTGCACAAGAAGGTGATACTTTAGAAATCGGTGCCGTAGTTTGTACAATTGAAGAAGGCGCTGCTCCTGCTGGTGATTCAGCTCCAGCTGCTGCCCCTGCTGCAGAAGCGTCAAATGCAGCTCCAGTTGCGACTGCTGCTGCAAAAGATGAAGATCCAGATAGCTATGCTGCTGGTACAGCTTCTCCTGCTGCTGCAAAAATCTTAAGAGAAAAAGGAATTGATCCTTCTACGATAAAAGGAACAGGTAAAGAAGGCCGCATCACGAAAGAAGATGCCGAAAAAGCTCAACCTGTTGCTAAAGCGGCTGCGCCAGCTGCAAAACCTACTTCGGCTCCAGCTGCGACAGTTGCTCCTGTGGCGGGCTCTAGAAACGAACGTCGTGAGAAATTATCTTCATTACGTAAAACGATCGCAAAACGCTTAGTTGCCGTTAAGAACGAAACAGCAATGTTGACAACATTCAATGAAGTCAATATGCAGCCGATCATGGACCTACGTGCTAAATATAAAGATACCTTTAAAGAGAAATTTGGAATCGGTCTTGGTTTCATGTCGTTCTTTACAAAAGCAGTAACAACTGCATTGGCAGAATGGCCTGCAGTAAATGCTCGTATTGAAGATAACGAAATTGTATATTCTGATTTCGCAGATGTTTCAATCGCGGTTTCTGCACCTAAAGGTTTGGTTGTTCCAGTTATCCGTAACGCTGATGCCATGTCATTGGAACAAATCGAAAAAGCGATCGCTGCATTGGCAGGCAAAGCGCGTGACAACAAATTAACGATCGATGAGATGACTGGTGGTACATTTACAATTACCAACGGTGGTGTATTCGGATCAATGATGTCTACGCCAATCATCAACGCTCCACAATCAGCAATCTTGGGTATGCACAACATCATCCAACGTCCTATTGCTGAAAATGGTCAAGTGGTGATCCGTCCAATGATGTACATCGCGCTTTCTTACGATCACCGCATCATCGATGGCCGTGAATCAGTAAGCTTCTTGGTTCGTGTAAAACAATTATTGGAAGATCCAGCTCGCTTATTATTAGGCGTATAAATTCAATAGAAAATTGAAATATAAAAAAGACCTATGCCTTCGTGGTATAGGTCTTTTTATTTTTTTACCAGGGAATCAACAGGTAACACCTATCAAATATAAAGTAGGCAGCTCAGTTTCCCCCTTTTATTTCTCCGTAAAGCGAATTTCACCGCACTTTCTGATACGAATATAAATCTCCTTTCTATTTCTCCCTTTTAATTTCTACTTTCATCTTATTAAAGATCAAGCATATCGCAGCTATAATTCAGATAGTATACGGACTAACATACAAATGTGAAATTGGTGATTGAGCAGACATTTATTAAACGAAATGAGATATAAAATTTTAATAACGACGGTATATCTATTACTTTCTGTAATGATGTTATTTGCCAACATGGCAAACCCAAGAAGCCCGCATAGCATAACAGGACAGCTTGTTCCAGCCGGAAAAGTAAAAGTTACCAGCGAACGTATTGACATTTATCCTTTAGCTGACACCCTTGACTATAATTCTGATTATCATGCTCATTTCAACATTGTATATAATATCCATGCTGACGAAGATATCGAATTACCGCTTGTATTTCTCGCTTTAAATATGGACGGATTGGATCGGGTACTTGTTAATCAAAAAGAAATTAATGCAAAGGCAATGGATCAGCCCGATTCCAAGTTCCCTTTTTTACGTTTAAAGGACGGCTATTATGAAATCAGTTATGGTAGCGATGAATGGAAGCGTATTTCGCTGGATGATGCATTTTATTTTACCGCTAAGCTTCACAAAGGCGACAATAGTATTCAAGTTCAATACAGCGCTTACATGGGCTATGACCGACGGGATATTCGGACCAGATACGAAATTGACTACCTCTTATTTCCTTCCAGATACTGGTCGTCGTTTGGTGCTATTGACCTGTATCTACACCTAAACGGTCACATGGAAATCCTTACACAAAATCTGGGAACAGCAAAATTACAGACAGATTCTATAGCGCACTGGGTCATTGATCATGTCGAAAAGAGAGAGAGTTTTCATATAGAAGTAGGTTTGAAAACGTCCATTTTGGCAAAAGCAATTCTTTGGATACATCCCGAGCTACTCGCCCTGATTGGATCAATATACCTGCTATACCTACATATCCGATGTATCTATCTAAAATACAAAAGTGGCAAATACCGCTATGCACTACTAATTGGGAACCTGATTGTTCCAAGTTCCTTTTATTTATTCTGTTGGTTTTGGTCCAGTCTGGCCAACTACCTGGTCAACGGCATTTTTGACGAGAAGTCCCGGGGTTTTATACTGCTAGTCATCGTCACCTTACCCTTGATCTACCTCGTTTACGACTTGGTTTTATTTATTATCGACAGAAGCATCCGATCAAGGCTCTCCACCTAAAAAAACGGCCTACTTTTTATAGGTCAGCTTATTTTCAATCATGCGGTTGTTATACTGTTGAATAAAAGCTTTCATCTTGGTTTCCATGGTGTCCAATACCGTGGGATGCTGTTTCAGCAGATCCTGTTTCATCAATCGGTCTTTCTTTAAGTCATAAAATGATGTCGCTTTCAGTCCATCATAAGACATCATATAATCTTTATAATAGAGGTTATAGCTCCCCGCATTGTTATTGAGCACAAAATTATCCTTACCTGGTTGGAAGGCATCTGAACCAAAAGCAAAATAAGGTTCATCGTAATGCAAATAATTCAAAATAGTGGGCATAATATCTATTTGTTGTACCAATTTATCGGCCTTACCAATTAAATTATCGCCTGGTGCATAAAATATAATAGGAATCTGGAATCCACCAGCTGTTGTTTGATACTCCGGCAGATAGCTTACGGTAGCATGGTCAGCACAGATCACAAATACAGTATTATTGTACCACGGCATCTTGGAGGCTGTTGCAAAAAATTCCCGCAGGGCATTATCAGTATATCCAATGGGTTCCTGAACAGGCAAAGGTCCTTTTGGAAATTTCCCTTGATATTTTTCAGGCACTTTAAATGGATGGTGAGAGGATAGTGAGAAGAAACTTGCGAAAAATGGTTGATGAAAAGTATTGATCTTATTCGCTACAAATTGCAAAAACGGTTCATCCCAGATTCCCCATATACCGTCAAAGTCAGCGTCATTGTTATATTCATTTTTACCAAAATAATGCTGGATACCTGCCAGTTTCATATAAGCTGAGAAGCCCATGCTGCCATTGGGTGCTCCATGAAAAAAAGCAGTCTCGTACCCCTTTTTTCCTAAGAGCTTCGCTAAGCTAGTGGTTTCATTTCCAGAATAGATCGAAAGTACAAAAGGCTCACCTATGGAAGGAATCCCCGTAATGACTGATGGTAGTGCATCAATTGATTTACGTCCATTGGCATAGGTATCCGTAAATGTGTAAGCATGACGGATCAATGAATCCAAAAAAGGTGTGTAACCTTTATAATTTCCACCTTGGATATCTTTATTCAATTCACCAAAATGTTCTTTTGCAAAACTCTCCAAAATCAGAACGACGACATTTTTCTTTGCAAACGGCTTGTCTGATTGTGGTACATGAATAGGATTGTATAACTGCTCAAGCTCCTGCTCCGAATAATAATTAACAGGTTTAAGACTGACGGCCTTCAATGTTTTCAATATACTGAATGGCGTATTTAACACAATATTCATTTCTTCCGGTGTCTCCACATAATCTCCCGCATTACTCAATGTAATGGGACGAGTGCTATGTGCCCAGCCCCCACGTACACCACCAATGAAAAGAAACGCCGTTAATAAAAACAAAGGTAACTGAACCAAAAATGACTTCCAGCCATATTTTGTAGTCGTTTCAATCTGAATAAGTTTATAGGATTTAATCAAGCCATAGACCATTAGTACCAACAGTACGATGAGGTACCAATAATCCAGACAGAAATCAAAAGCCAATTTCATCAGGTTGGATTCATTGGAGAATTGGCCAATCACCGTTCCAGTCGTCCTTTTAAGTGTAAATGGATAGTAGGCAAAGTCTATCAGATTCAACGCTATACCAAGTGAATTGACCACAATAAAGACCCATTTAGCAACTCGTTGGTAGATACGGTTATCCTTAAACGGCCCCGGAACAGTAAGCATCACAATATAAAGAACATTTAAATACAGAAGTGCTACAATGTCAAAGCGTACACCACCGGCAAACATAACCAAGAGCTTCCCTGCATCGACATGAGGAAATAAGGAAGCATTTATGCCATAAAACCCCAATCTCAATAACGCGTAGATGACCAACAGAAAGATAAAACGAATTGCGACAGCAAAATAAGGTGCAAGTACTCCTTTTAATTTCATAGCCCTAATATTTTAAAAATTCACGATATACGTCTTGATAGTACGCTTTGCCGATATTCAATAAGCTGTCTGTTTTGCCTGCAGGATATTCTTTATTGGATCTATAATTGATAATCCTTCCTACATTATCGAAAGAAACCGCCTGTTGTGGGGTAATCACGCCAAAGGCATCCTTCGAATTATAAAATGCGATCTGAGGCGTCGTCGGATTAAACAGATCCCGGCTCCAATGATAACGATCCCTAGGGAGCTTCAGTTGTGTCAATAAGGTCGCTGCCAAATCTGTTTGATTGCCGATTCTATTGAAAATCTTTCCACGATATTCAGGTTTGATGACATCACCGAAAAAGATCAGCGGAATATGAAAGCGATTGGGGTGAAATAGCTCCCATTTTTCTGAAGGAAGGCGATGTCCATGATCGGCCACAATAACGAAAAGTGTATTTTTATACCAAGCTTCTTTTTTAGCTTTATTGATAAAATCAAAAACAGCCGAATCTGTATAATTTGCTGTACTTCTAAATTTATCCGCATTGGTGGCACTACCGAATTTATAGCCGTGTTTTAATTCAAATGGCTCATGATTAATTAAGGTAAAGATGGTGGAAAAGAAAGGTTGTTTTTCCTTTCTAAAATCCTTGATCATCTGATTGAAGACCACATGGTCATATACCCCCCATGAGGCACGTTCCGCATCTAACCCAAAATTGGCATTATCCACAACCCTGGACATCCCATGAGTCAGCATATACGATTTAAAATTATAAAACTCGCTCTGGCCGCCATGATAAAATGATGTTTCGTAGCCGGCATGGTCGAACTCCTGTCCTATGGCAGGCATATTTTCATGTTTATCTATATACTTGATAATGCTTTCGGGCCCCTGTGCTGGAAAACCACTCAGCACCGCTACCATTCCTTTATCGGATCGGTCAGCAGCGGAATAAATATGATCGAACAAAATCCCGCCCTTAATCAATTCTTCCATGTGTGGCGTAATTCCGTTTTCACCCCCAAGAGACTGAATTAGATCGCCGACAAAACTCTCCAACATGATAATAACGACATTTGGGCGCGTAGTGGAAAGTACCTCAACAGCCGAATCAGGCTGACTTTGAAAGGCAGGACGCAGCTTGTCCTGAATCTCTTTCTGATCACCATAGTAACTATATGGATTTTTCAGTTTAGTACTTTCAGCAAAGAAATCCCGTAAAAAAGACCATTGGGTGTTGACTGCGGCATGGTTGTAAAATGTTTCTTCGGAATAATAGGCTTTACTAGGGTTTAATGTTGCTCTTCCATAACCGCCACGGATAAAAGTGAAAAGCACAAAAACGCCGATTGCTAATTTGAAAAAATTGCCAACAGGCGACTTGATATTGAAAAAAGAGACTTTTTTAAACATCCAACGGTACAGAAAATAACCGCAGAATATGCCGATCAACATGCCAACGATAGGGAGAAATACTGGCGTGGACTCTGCCGAAGCTACAGCTCCCGAAGGGGAAGCAAAAAATGCATCGATGGCACGTTTAGAAATCTTATCGCCCCATTCACGATAGATGTTGACATTGATAAAGCTTGTCACAAAAAACAATACCAGGACGATAATGGTATAGATATCCAAGATCAGTCTCTTGGGTTTCAGTTTCGGAAAAAAACTTAATATACAATAAACGAGAAATGGTAGTGCACATATATAGGAAACTGCAGAAAAATCTAGATTCAGACCGTGATAATAAATCCTGAAAATCTCCGTAAATTTGGAAAAACCTATTTTCTCAAAAAAAGCAGTAACAAAAATCAATCTATCTATAAAACAGATAATTAGCCAGAATAGAAAATACTGTGTTAAGGCTCTAAGCTCATTAGCAAATCGTTGCATCCCTTCGTGTAAAAATAAAACAGGCAAATTTACATTAATTTACATGAAATACCGGCTAATTACTTAGTAATATGAAGAAAAGATTAAAAAAGTATAAATCCTGCGTTATGTTTCCCCGCGCTGAAGTAAACTCCGCTTCTGTTTAGAAGGATCGTCCTTAAACGTATTGCTTAGCCTTTATTCATAGCTTCTTTTTGTTTAAAAACAAGATAAGTGGATAACCAAGGAAAATAACATAGAATTCCTTACTTTTGTGTTCCTTAAAAGTTTGAATACAAAAATTTAAAATGAGCATAGCGAAAACTTACAATCCAAAAGAAGCTGAAGAAAAATGGTACAGCTATTGGAAAGCGAATGGATTTTTCCGTTCCACCCCAGACGAACGTGAACCTTACACGATTGTGATGCCTCCTCCGAATGTCACTGGGGTATTGCACATGGGGCATATGCTAAACAATACCATTCAAGACGTTTTGATTCGCCGGGCGCGTATGCAGGGGAAAAATGCGTGCTGGGTACCGGGGACCGATCACGCCTCTATTGCCACTGAAGCTAAGGTCGTCGCTATGTTGAAGGAACAGGGAATTGACAAACGATCGTTATCGCGTGAAGATTTCTTGAAACATGCTTGGGAATGGAAGGAAAAATACGGTGGTATTATTCTAAAACAACTCGAAAAACTTGGTGCTTCCTGTGACTGGGATCGTACACGCTTTACCATGGATCCAGAATTATACCAATCTGTTATCCGTGTATTTGTCGATTTATATAATAAAGGATTGGTTTATCGTGGTTACCGCATGGTGAATTGGGATCCTGAAGCAAAAACAAATATTTCCGACGAAGAAGTTATTTATAAAGAGAAAAACGGCAAATTATACCACCTAAAATATCAGGTTGAAGGAACAGACCAATACATTGTTGTGGCGACGACCCGTCCGGAGACCATCTTTGGTGATACAGCTGTATGTATCAATCCCAATGATGAGCGTTACACCTGGCTGAAAGGAAAGCAAGTGATTATACCTATCGTCGGAAGAAGAGTCAATATCATTGAAGATGAATACGTTGATCTGGAATTTGGTACAGGATGTCTTAAAGTAACGCCAGCGCATGACGTGAATGACTATGCTTTAGGTAAAAAACACAATCTGGAGTTTGTGGATATCTTCACGGATGAAGCAAAGCTAAATGACAATGGCCTGCACTATGCAGGTATGGATCGTTTTAAAGTTCGCAAGGAGATTGAGAAAGAGCTTGAGGAAAAAGGATTATTGGAAAAAGTTGAAAACTACACCAATAATGTTGGTACTTCGGAACGAACCGGCGCTGTCATTGAACCTAAAATCTCCAATCAGTGGTTCCTTAAAATGGAAGATCTGGCAAAACCAGCATTGGACAATGTCATGGACGATACGATTAAGTTCCATCCGACAAAATTCAAAAATATTTACCGCAACTGGATGGAGAATGTGACAGACTGGAACATCTCAAGACAATTGTGGTGGGGACATCAAATACCTGCTTATTTCTATGGCGATGGTAGCGAAGACTTTGTCGTTGCACAAACAATTGAAGAAGCACTTGTATTAGCGCAGCAGAAATCAGGTAATGCAAATCTTCAAACTGCGGATCTCCGTCAAGACGAAGATGTCCTTGATACTTGGTTCTCGGCATGGTTATGGCCAATTTCCGTATTTAATGGCATCAATGAGCCTGAGAATGCTGAAATCAACTATTACTACCCTACGCAAGATTTGGTGACCGCCCCAGATATCATTTTCTTCTGGGTGGCACGTATGATCGTATCAGGTTATGAATTCCGCGGACAATTACCTTTTGAAAATGTTTATTTCACAGGTATCGTACGCGATAAACTGGGCCGTAAAATGTCTAAATCATTGGGTAATTCACCTGACCCAATTGATCTGATGAACGAATACGGTGCAGATGCCACGAGAATGGGCATGTTGCTGACTGCTCCAGCAGGAAACGACCTTCCTTTTGACGTTGAACTTTGTGTACAGGGCCGTAATTTTGCCAATAAGATCTGGAATGCCTTCCGTCTAGTAAAGGGCTGGGAAATTACAACGACACCGGCTTCTGATTCTGATAAAATTTCAGCATCCTGGTTTGAGGCAAGATTAAATCAGGCCTTGGCTGACATCGAAGAAAACTTCAAACACTATCGTTTATCAGACGCATTGATGACGACCTATAAGTTAGTTTGGGATGACTTCTGTGCTTGGTATCTTGAATTAGTTAAACCAGCTTATGGCTCTCCTATCTCTGCTGAGACTTTAGAAACGGTCAAATCTTTCTTCCAACGTATTCTCACTTTAGTACACCCGTTCATGCCTTTCCTAACTGAAGAATTGTGGCATGATGAGCTGTTCGGAATAAAAGACGAGAAAGATTGCATTATTGTAGCCGCTTATCCTACACCTCATGAATTTGACGATCAGATTATCAAAGATTTCGCCATCGCTCAACAGATCATTTCGGAAGTTCGTAACATCCGCAACGCTAAAGGTATTTCACCTAAGGTTGCATTACCATTGGCAATCAATCAACAGTCGAACATCAATTTAGCACAATATATTGACATCATTACCAAGATTGCAAACTTGGAGGGCGTTACTTTTGTTTCAGAGAAAGTAACCGGTGCAACAAGCTTCCTTGCCGGTAAAGATGAGTGTTATGTTACGTTAGAAAACAATATTGATGTCGATGCCGAGCGTGAACGTATCGAGAAAGAATTGGAATACTTAAAAGGTTTCCTTGTATCTGTAGACAAAAAGCTTTCCAATGAGCGGTTTGTGCAAAACGCTAAACCTGAAATTGTTGAAAACGAAAAAAGTAAAAAAGCAGATGCCGAAGCAAAGATTAAAATTCTTCAAGAAAGCTTAGTAGCATTAGGTTAAGACCTATTCAATACATCTTTTAAAAGTCCCACGTAAGGCGTGGGACTTTTTTTTAACCGAGAAATAGGCAGAACTCCCTTCAAGTCCCTTAAACTCCCTTCAAGTCCCCTCAAGTCCCTACGCTATTCGGGAACGCTCCGAGACAGACTCGGGACAGCTTCGAGACAAGGTCGGGACAGCTTCGGCCTACGTTCGGCTAACGCTCGGCAACGCATCGACCAGCAGCCGAACAACTGCCGAACAAATGGCAGGGCATTCCCAACGCTGTCCCGGCCCAGTCCCAAGGCAATCCCGAACAACCACCGAACAATACTCGAGCAACATTCCAACAGTAGCCGAAATGTATCCATACAGGCTGCATAGATAAATATCCCTAATAGACCATCTTAGTAATCCCTATCCGAGACTGCCATACAACCTGCGTATTGCCTTACGACTATCTTGTCAATACTGGAACTATACTTCAACCATACTGGAACTATGGTTGAAAGACACATGATCTCTGCTTCAAGGTAATTTAAAACCTAAACTAAAAAACAAGAAAACCAGCTGCATCTTATATCTACTAAAACCGTTTATAACTAATCGATAGACAAACAATGCGGTTACTTTATAAATTCCTGTAAAAAATGAATAACTTTATAAGAGTGAACTTAAATTATATCATTATGGGATTCAAAGAAACATTTCAGATTAACGGTGAAAACCTTTTACAGAAGATCAAAGAAATCATTGCTGAGGGCAACGTTAGCAAAATCAGCATTTCGGACAAACATGGCAAAGAAATTATGAGCTTTCCTGTTACTATTGGTGCAATAGGCTTGATCTTAGCACCTGTATTTGCAGCAATTGGTGCTGTAGCAGCATTGCTTACAGAATGTACCATCACTGTCGAACGAAATTCGGATAAAGAAGAGGAGCAAAAGGACGAAAATACTCCCGATCCTCCGACTATAATACCTGTAAAATAACCCATTTAACATGCATTATCATGAAAATCTTTAAAAATATACTTTGCATTTTATTTGCCTTGTTATTCATCAATGCAGGGCTGGATAAGCTTTTTCATTATATGCCTACACCACCAATGGATATGGACATGAAAAAGGTATTCGAGGCCTTTGCCACAATAAAATGGTTAATGCCACTCGTCGGAATTATCGAGCTCCTGGGTGGTTTATTGTTTATTTTTCCAAAAACAAGAACTTTAGGTGCGTTGGTCATCTTTCCAATACTTATAGGCATTTTTACCCATAATATGATTTTCTATAGCCAGATGGGATTAATTATTTGGGCTGTACTTTTCATTATTTGGCTATGGGTCGTATTTGAGAATTGGGGTAAATACAAGAAATTGATGGAGTAATTGCCTTGTCATCCCCAAGTGCCAATAAGTGAGAGTATATAATATGTTAAATACCTATTTCTTTAATAAATTGATAGGTATTTGATTCTTTTATTACCATAAAATTAAAAAACAAAAAACTTTGTTCGACAATAATGGTTTGGTCAATTATTTGATATGTTTTTATAACATTACCACGACAAAAGACATTTAATCGTGGAAATGAAAAAACTGTCTAAGATTTGCTAATAGGTATAGCGCATAAATTAAACTTGCATTTACAAGCAAATTTATCTTAGTTTGCTGAAATAGTGGCGATATAAGTTATATATCTGAAAACTTAGCAAACTTTTTTCCGTTTTAATTTTTATTAATAGATACTTAAATCAAATTATACGTTGAATAGATTTACCCGAATTGCTTTCAAAACAATATTGTGGATTATTGGAGTAATAATTGCGCTGGCTATTTTAATTGTATTTTTGATCAGAATCCCCTCCGTTCAAAACTATATAGCCGGAAAAGTAACTCAATATGTAGAAGGAAAGATTGGCACTCCTGTAAAAATAGGTTACATCAATATTGATTTTCCTAAAAAACTGGTTTTACAGGACGTTTATTTAGCTGATCAAAGTAAGGATACCTTAGTTGCTGGAAAAAGCATTTCGGTGGATATCAACATGCTTAAACTTCTGAAAAATACAGTTGAAATTCAGAGTCTTGAAGCAGAAGGAATTACTGCAAAAATTCGCCGTACGCTGCCCGACAGTTCGTTCAACTTTGATTATATTATCAAAGCATTCGCCTCTCAAAAGGAAAGCAAACCAACTGCAGACAGCAGTTCAGCACTCCTTTTTAACTTAGATAAAGTCAAATTTGACAAATTTCATATCGTCTATGCCGATGACGTCATTGGGACCAGTGCAGATATTTATCTAGGCAGTCTGAATACGAACATTAAGAAGTTTGACCTCACAAAAAATATGGCCTTTAATCTTCCAAAAGTTAAGATAGATGGCTTGAGTGCGACAGTTAAGCAATGGCGACCAATTGTTGATGGGACTGCGCCTACGGTCAAAGATTTCGGTATTACCGACAAAACAGCACAAACAACGACATTACTTCCCGAGGTAGGTATACAGATTGCAGATCTAACCAATATTTTAGTACGTTATGAGGATCAATCGAGTCTATTGAAGACAAAATTTTATATCAAAAATCTTCATGCGGACATTAACAAGATCGATCTCAACAAAGAAGTTGTCGACATTCAAACGATCAACCTGGATGGCTCGGATAATGACATTCTCTTTGGAAAGGTTCAGAAAAAAGCAAATACCATAGCGAAAAATCCAGCAGATACCAGTAAAATAAACTGGGTGGTGTCGGCCAAAGATATTCAGGTCAACAAGACAAGCTTAGCTTACCGAGACGATAATCAGGCCCGTATGAAAGGTTTTGATTATTTCAACATTAAGATCCCTGGTATGAAAACCAGTCTCAACGATCTTTATTACAGTGCCGATTCTATAAGTGGTTCATTAAAGGAGCTCATTGCATCAGATCATTCGGGTTTTGTAATCAAGCAATTGAAAGGCGATTTTAAGTATACGAATACCGGGGCAGAAATCAAAAATCTGTATGCAGAGACACCACGTACTCTCCTTCGAGATTACTTAAAAGTAACCTATCCTTCTTTGGATATTATTGCGAAAAAACCTGAATTGATTTACGTCAATGCAACAATCAAAAAGAGTCATGTAGATATGCGCGACATCTATTATTTTGCACCCTTTTTGGATACCATGCAAGTCATGAAACCATTGATGGATAAAAAGTTTAATATTGATGGTCGCGTCGTGGGAAAAGTTAATGATCTAAATATTCCAGCAATTGATTTTCAAACCTTGTCCAATACGCGTGTCATTGCAAGTCTACATTTAAAGGGGTTACCCAATGTCGATAAAATGTCCATGGATCTAAATTTGAAGAAATTGACAACAGGACGATCGGATATTGAAAAGTTGGTTTCAAAAAAAATGCTGCCCAGCGGAATAGAATTGCCCAATACGATCGGACTTACTGGAACGTTTAATGGGGGCATGAATGCCTTCAACACCAATCTTTCTTTGGTAACAGAGAAGGGAACGGCCAAATTTAATGGTAAAGTTGGCATGATCGGCAGAGATACAACCTATGATGCCTATGTGAGTATTCGTGATTTCGACATTGGTAAAATCATGAAAATGGACAGTACTTTGGGGATACTTTCCTTCGAAGGAAAAATTAAGGGCCATGGTACCGATCCCAAGAAGCTTGTAGCCAACTTCGATGGTCAGGTAAATCGAATGGATGCCATGGGCTATCGTTATCAAAATATTGATATGAACCTCACAGCTGACAAAGGAGATATCAAAGCTTCTGTTGTCAGCCCTGATCCGAATATTCAGTTAAAACTGAATGCCACTGCCAATATGAAATCAAAATATCCACAAGTGGATTTTGAACTCATGGTAGATACCATTAATCTTAAAAATTTAAAATTAATGGACGATGAGCTTAAGTACCACGGTAAACTTGTCGGAAACTTTAGTTCAGCTGATCCAAATTTTCTGAACGGAGAAGCGCATATTACAAATTCATCTATTGTTTACAATAATGCTTATTACTCGCTAGACAGTATTTCACTGATTGCAAAAGCAGATACCAGTCGCAACTTGCTGCTTTTAAAATCGGACTTCCTCAATGCCCACTTAGTCGGAAAATACAGAATTTTAGAATTGCAGAATGCTATTCAAGATATTTTACAAGTATATTATCAACCCGGAAAAGCGGTTAAAGTTCCCAACTATGAACCTCAGAACATAGAGTTCTCGGCTCAATTGACTAGAACTAAATTTATCAAGGATTTCTTGCCAGAACTCACTGAAATGTCTGATATTACGTTGGATGGTATGTTCAACAGTCAATCAAAAACTATTCTAGCGAAGCTGGACGCACCTAAGATTATTTATAATGGTACCGAGATCAACAACGTTACCTTAGATATCAACACCCTGGACAGTACGCTCTACTATTCGGCACTGATCAATAAAATCAAAGTGAGCAATATCGAATTGGTGAATACAGTATTCAGTGGTAAAGTCATCCAAAACAATTTGGATTTTGGACTTTGGATCAAGGATAAGAAAGAGAAAGAGCAGTATCATCTGGGCGCCAATATGCGTGTTGATAATGGTGCATTTGTTTTCAGTTTACTACAGGATGGTCTCATGCTGAATTACGACAAGTGGACGATAAATCCAAATAACGTGCTCAAATTCGGGAGTACAGGTATTCAGGCCAATGAATTTATTTTAAGCAATAAAGGACAGGAGCTGAGTATATCATCGCAGGACAGCGTCCTTAATTCGCCGCTCAACATTGCATTTAAGAATTTTCGTATAGAGACATTAAGTAAAATGCTCGAAAGTGAAACTGTGGATCTTGGTGGCGGAGTGAACGGTCAGGCGACCATATCCCGCCTAGAAAGCAGCCCGGTATTTGTATCAGACCTTGTCATCGAAAAATTCTATATTGGAAAGGACACTGTTGGGAATGTCAACATTAAAGTAAATAATGAAAAGGAAAACACGTATAATGCCAATATCAGCATCAGTGAAAATGGCAATAACGTTGTTTTAAGCGGTGATTTTGTCAATCCGCCTAAAGGAGAGGCAAGCTTAGATTTCACATTAGATATTGCTCCGCTTACCATGCAGACAGTTCAGGCATTCAGCCTGGGGTATCTGAAAGATTCTAAGGGAAATCTGGAAGGTCAGTTAAAAATAACCGGATCACCGTCAAAACCGCTCATTAATGGCGATGTCAAGTTTAAAGAGGCACAATTCAATATTGCGATGCTAAATGCGCTCTTCAAAGCCAAAGACGAAACCATTCACTTGGATGAAAGAGGTATTACATTCCCTAAATTTGCGCTGGAAGACAAAAAAGGAAATATTGCCAAAGTAACGGGGTCCATTGAGACCAAAACATACACTGATTTTGATTTTAATCTCAATGTCAACACCGACAATTTTGAGGTACTCAATTCAACACAAAGTGACAACGACATGTTCTACGGTAAAATGTATCTTACCTCCAACCTCCGTATAAGAGGAAATCTCGATAAACCTGTCGTTGATGGAACAATCAAAGTATTGGACGATACAGACTTCACCTTCGTGATGCCGAATGAGGATCCAGGAATGGCAGACCGCAAAGGCGTTGTTGAATTTGTTGATAAAAGTGACACCACTAGGGCTAATGTATTTGCTAAATTGGATTCCATGACTGTAACACGATTAACGGGGATGGATGTGGATCTTAATCTTCAAACTGATAAAGACGCTAAGTTTAAGATACTCCTGGATGCGGGTTCACAGGATGCACTGAATATTCAAGGAGAAGCGGAACTAAACGCGGGTATTGATGCGAGCAGTAAAATTACGCTTTCAGGAACGTTCACTGTAGATAAAGGTAGCTACTCGTTTAGTTTTGGTCCAGTGAAAAAGGATTTTACTTTCCGCAAAGGTAGTACCATCACCTGGAACGGTGATCCATTGGATGCTCAGCTTAATATTACAGCAGCATATACGACAAAAGCACCGACACTGGAACTTGTGGCAACGCAGCTGGGAGCGGAAAATGCGAACCTGTACAAGCAACGTATACCATTCAACGTATTATTGAAAATAACGGATAAATTGTTCCAGCCGCAGCTTAACTTTGATATTGATCTGGACGAAAACAATTCTGTCGTTTCCCAGGATGTGATCAGCAAAGTAAATAATGCCCTGACCACTTTACGTGAAAATCCGTCGGAACTCAACAAACAGGTATTTTCACTGATCGTTTTGGGACGCTTTATGTCGACCAATCCGTTTGAGAGTCTATCTGGCGGTGGTGGTACCGAAGCCATCGTTAGAAATAGCATCAGCTCATTCCTCAGTGGTCAATTGAACCGTTTAGCGTCCGAACTCATCACAGGGGTAGAACTCGACTTCAACCTGACTTCGGAAGAAGATTACGCTACTGGAGCCGGTCAAACCCGGACCGATCTGAATATCGGAGTATCTAAGATGCTCTTAAACGACCGGTTAAAAATTACTGTGGGTTCTAACTTTGAAGTGGAGGGAAATACACGTCCGGGAGAAACAGCCAACAATATTGCTGGGGATATCCAATTAGATTATCAACTTTCACAGGATGGCCGCTATTTCGCCCGGGTATATCGTAAAAATCAATATCAAGTGACACTCCAGGGTCAATATGTAGAGACAGGTATCGGATTTATCATCAATATGGATTACAACAGATTTAAGGAAATCTGGATGAATTCGAAAAAACTCAAAGAGTACTACGACACCAATAGCAAAGGCTTCAGAAAACGCTTTGATGTGGAACGTATGGAAACCGATTCGGTCTACCGTGACAGTGTACGCACAGTTATCCGGGACAGTTTGATGATCCACAGCCCGGAGTACAGAAAGCGCATGGAAGATAGAGAAAAAGAAAAACGTAAACAACAGTTGGACTCCACTAAAAGGACGCCGAAAAGCGATAGTCCAAAATCAAATGTAGATACAATCAGAACGACAGCGATAAAAAATGAAGATGAGGAAAGGAGTTATCATGCAAGCTAAACTTAAATATATTATTGGAATAGTTTCCCTGGCTGCGTTTATAGCGTCCTGTTCTTCCACCAAGAATCTGAAAGAAGGTGAAAGCTTATATGTGAAGGGCAATGTTATCGTCGATTCGGACACCATCTCCAAAGAAAATAAGGAAAAGATCGCAACCCATCTAGAAGCAGCGCTGATGCCTAAGCCTAATAAACGACTCGCTGGGGTACCATTCAAACTTTACTTTAACAACATGGCCGGAGATTCTGCCGGCAATAACATCATTAAAAAATTCTTCAAGAAAATCGGTGAAGAACCTGTGTTATTGAGTGATGTCAATCGTGAGTATAATGAAAATCTATTACGCAATCGCCTGGAGAATTTCGGTTTCTTTAACGCGGAAGTAAAATCTGACACATTAGTTGAAAACAAAAAAGCAACGATTAATTATACGGCCAAGCCCAATCTAATCTACCGAATACGATCGGTTAAATTTGATATTGACAGCACGACGCAGCTGGGTAAAGACATCCGTTCAAGTTCTGACAAAAGTCTCTTACAAGTGGGTAAGAACTACAGCTTAGATGTTATCCTAAACGAGCGTGACCGTATCGATAATGACCTTAAGAATAAAGGGTATTATTATTTCAGCCCCGATTACATCCTTGTTCAGGTAGACAGTTCGAATCGGAACAACAGGGTAGACATGTATGTGACGGTGAAGAAGGAAACACCAGCACAGGCGAGGGTTCCCTCAAAGATCAATAAAATCTACATTTACCCCAACTACACGGAAACAAGCTCGGGTTATCAAAGGTCTACCCGTAATGCGGAACTGTATGATAGCAGCTACTATTTTATAGACCGCCAGCATCTTTACAGAAAGCCTGTTATCGCGAATCATATCTTCTTCCATCCCGGAGATGTTTACAACCGTACTGCGCATAACCAGACCATCAGCCATCTGGTAAATCTCAATAGCTGGAAATTTGTTAAAAACAATTTTGTGGACAGCAAAGAAGTGCCGAATGCATTGGATGTCTACTATTATTTAACCCCGTTACCAAAAAAATCACTTCGGGTGGAACTGTTGGGAAAAATGGCTTCGGTGTACAATGGTACCGAGGTCAATGTCAACTGGACTTTACGCAATGCATTTAAAGGCGCAGAGCAATTAAGTTTTAATGTATTCGGGGGGTATGAAACGCAGACAGGTGGATCTGCGGACCTCAATTCGAGCTATTATCGTTACGGTATGGAGGCTACTTTGACCTTCCCACGCATATTATCCCCTTTTGGAAGGATTTCACCGACACGGCGTTTTATCCCCAAAACCTATGTAAAAGGTCGCTATGAATTTTTAAATCGCCGTAAAGCCTATACCCTGAACTCCATCGCGCTGGATTACGGTTATATCTGGCAAGAGTCCGAGGAAAAGCAACACGATCTTGCTTTAATGGAGATCACCTATGTCCAACCTAAAGGTATTTCGGAAAACTATCAAAAGCAAATGGATACTATTCCGGCCTTAAGACATGCAATCGACCCACAATTTACCATTGGTCCAAACTACAACTTCACATTTCAAAATACGATGAAGCAGCATTTGAAAAATACATTTTATTTCAAAGGCAATTTAGATCTATCGGGAAATATACTAGGATTGATAAAAGGAGCAGATTTCAATAAAGGAAAAACCTTTAAATTGTTTGATGCCTATTTCTCACAATATATCAAGATCAGTGGTGATGGCAGACACTATCTCAAGTTGTCGGAAAATTCGCAACTTGCTTCACGGGTCAGTTTGGGCCTAAGTTATTCTTATGGCAACTCTCGGTCACTTCCCTATTTAAAACAATATTATGTGGGCGGTCCAAATAGTATCCGTGCCTTTGGTGCCCGTGCGATCGGCCCGGGAACAGTAGCTCCCGAAAAATTAAGCAACGGACTCTTCTATGCCGACCAAACCGGTGATATAAAATTGGAACTGAATACAGAATACAGAGCTAAATTAGCAGGCTTTGTCCATTGGGCAGCATTTATTGATGCGGGGAACGTATGGTTGCAACGGGAGGACGTCAATAAGCCTGGTGGTAAGTTCAGCAAGAACTTTTTAAATGAATTAGCCGTTGGCGGTGGGGCTGGATTGCGCTTCGACTTTACGTTCTTGATCATTCGTACAGATATGTCCATCCCATTACGTGTCCCCTATCTTCCCAAAGGTGAACGTTGGGTATTTAAGGATATTGACTTTGGAAGCTCAAAATGGCGCAAGGACAATTTGATGTTCAACTTAGCCATCGGCTACCCGTTCTAGGTTACGGATTTGATTTACAAAATAAAAACTTTCATGATTCCTTTGGATCAACAACAGGCATGAAAGTTCTTGATGGCCTTTGAAAACAGACACTTTCAGAAATAAGCGGCTTGGAGGAATTTCGGGCCGCTTATTTTTTTACCATTTTTACTGTTGATTATAAACTTTGTACAGTGATAGCAAACACAGTTCTCCTGAACTAATTCACGTCGTATTTCTTATGTCAAAAAACGAGTTATTCCTACGAAATACATTGATTTACTGACAATAATTCATTAAATTCAAGAATTATTTACTAATCCTCATAAACGCTCATGAAATATCCATGCAAAAAAATAGTACAAGGATTCGTGAAGATGGACTGGATATTCCATATAGCCATAAAACCGCCGAAGACAGCATGAATTCTTTCGGAAAAATTAGCTCATGAATAAACAAATAATTTACATATGAAAGTAACTATTGTTGGTGCTGGAGCTGTAGGAGCAACTACAGCGGACAATTTAATCCGTCGAAATGTCGCCGAGGAGATTGTATTATTGGATATTAAAGAAGGGTTTGCAGAAGGCAAAGCACAAGATATGGCACAAACCGCAGCCTTGTTGGGTTTTGAGTCTAAAATCAAGGGAGTCACCAATGACTATCTGTCAACTGCAGGTTCTACCGTTGCCGTCATTACGTCGGGAATTCCACGTAAACCCGGCATGACACGCGAAGAATTGATTGGGACAAATGCAAATATTGTCAAATCTGTTGTAGAGAACTTAGTAAAACATTCTCCGGATATTATCATTGTCATCGTTTCCAACCCGATGGATACCATGACTTATCTAGCACTTAAATCAAGTGGATTACCTAAAAATAGGATCATTGGAATGGGAGGTACATTGGATTCGGCCCGATTCAAATATCAACTGAGTGAAAAACTGAATGCTTCGGCAGCGGATCTCAATGCTATTGTCATTGGCGGTCATGGAGATACAACGATGATTCCACTCATTAAGCACTCCACGTGGAACAGCATTCCGGTAACTGATTTCCTTACTCCAGAAGAACAGGAAGAAATTGTACATAAAACCATGGTCGGCGGAGCTACACTGACCAGCCTAATCGGGACCTCAGCGTGGTATGCTCCAGGGGCCGCGACAGCCGCGGTAGTAGAAAGTATCGTCCGCGATCAAGGCAAATTATTTACCGCTTCTGTCTATTTGGAAGGTGAGTTTGGCCACGAAGATATTAATCTTGGTGTACCTGTTATCATCAATAAAAAAGGCTGGGACCGGATCGTCCCGCTACAATTGGATGACGAAGAAAAAGAAAAATTCAACAAAAGTGCAGATGCTGTACGTACAATGAACAATGTACTCAAAGAAATTAATGCTTTGTAGTTCCTAAACAATAAATAGATGAAAGCTGTTATTCCATGAGTAACAGCTTTTTTTCTGAAAGTATCTGCTACCTTCAATCCGGCTTTCATAGCTGCTGGTGCCTGTGCATTTATGAAGTTTTTTATGATCCGCTTTTATCCGAAGGGAGAAAGAATCTTTATTGTCTAGTCTTAGCTCTTCTTATACGTTGTAATCCATACGAAGGAACACTAAAGCAGCAACAACGCATACCTTTTTAGCAAAGCTTTAGCATCTTTTTAAGTGAAAACTGTGGGGTTTAAAATTTCTTTTTTAAGGGAATTTTTGGGTATGTTTGGAGATATGACAACAGTACCATTTCAATTATTGGATTTGCAAGGCCAAGGCACACACATTTTGGTCGACGTGGAAATATATAGTCGTTCATTCAAGATGGTGGTTGATACCGGTGCCTCTAAAACTGTATTTGATAAAACACAATTAGGTCATCTTTTGGAAGACGAATTGCAGCTTGAACCCTCAGAAACATTATCAACAGGACTTGGCACCAATTCGATGGAGAGTTTTAATATGAAAATTCCGATTCTGACAATAGGTACATGGCAGATAAAAAAATTAAATACAGCAGTATTGGACTTGAGCTCTATCAACTATGCCTATCAGCAGATGGATCTAGACCCTGTGATTGGGGTGTTGGGAGGAGATATTTTTGCCGACTATGGTGCTGTCATTGATTATGCAAAACGCACATTAAAATTAAGGACCAGAAAATTAAAACTTAAATAGTCGTTTATGAATATGGCGCCGCAGGTAGATATAATAAACTATCGCGATCAATATTCCCAATCCGCCCATGACGTATAGTGTTGCCCGAAGACCACAATAGCTTGCTAAAGAACCTATCATCAATGTTCCAATGGGGAAAATACCCTGAAAAGCCATGACGTAATAGGAGATCGCACGAGCGCGATAGATCGGTATAGCATGTGTCTGAATATACGTATTGATACTGGAGTTCTGCATCATCATCGCAAAAGATACCAACATCACATAGACCAGTGCCATTTCGAGTAAACTCGAATGAGCTAAAAACAATAGTGCGACACCCATAAGCGCTGCAGCCCCCATAACTTGATAACGCAAATTGGTACCTGATTTTAAACGTGCCATATTAAATGCACCGATCATTGCACCTAGTCCAGCCGCACTTTCAAACCAAGAGAATGTACGCTCATCGCCATGAAACATTTCTTTCGCTATGGCGGGTAGCAATGAGGTATAAGGAATAACAATCAAACTAGAAAAGGTCATGATAATAATGAGCGAAGAGATATGCGGCGACCGTTTGAGGTAACGAAAACCTTCGACTAAACCTTCCCAATTGCTTCCTTTACTCAGTTGAACACGTGTTTCATCGACCTGCATCATCCATAGTGTAATGATGACAGGAACGAAACTGATAAAGTTCAGGGCAAAACAGACCAGTTCGCCGTAAGTGCTCAGTAAAATTCCTCCTATCGCAGGTCCAAGCATTCGTGCTCCATTGAAAATTGTTGAATTAAGTGCTATAGCGTTTGGCAGATCTTTACGGTCCCCAACCAGGTACATCATCAGCGATTGGCGTCCCAAAACATCAAATGAATTAATAATACCCTGTATGAGACCTAATACGGAAAGCCATAGTACACTTTCCCATTTTAGATAAACAACCAAAGTAAGAATCCCGGCCTGTATCATCAAACCAATCTGGGTCAACAAGACCAATTTATACTTCTTATGCTTATCAACAAAACTTCCAATAAATGGAGATAGGACCAAGGAAGGCAATAATGAAATAAACTGGACAAAGCCAAGCCAAAAAACGGATCCCGTCAATTCGTAAACCAACCAACTGATCGCTATGCGCTGCATCCAAGTCCCCATCAGGGAAATTGCTTGTCCTATAACATGTAAACGGAAATTTCTATAGTGAAGAGAACGGAACACCTGCATACTTAAAGATAATACTATATTAGAAGTATAACAAAAAATTAGGATAAGAGATTCTCTTTTGAAAAAATAATGATGCAATTGATTAAGATCGATGCTTCATTACTGGAATATAATCAATAACTTTGCAACATTATTTTGAACATTAGAATAATCAAATAATTATCATTCAACAACATACACAATGAAATTCTTTATTGACACAGCAAACCTAGAACAGATCAAGGAAGCCCAAGACTTAGGCGTATTAGACGGTGTAACAACCAATCCAAGTTTAATGGCTAAAGAAGGTATTAGCGGTGATGAAAACGTAATTAACCATTATAAAGCTATCTGTGCAATCGTTGATGGCGATGTAAGTGCTGAAGTTATTTCGACAACTTATGAGGAAATGATCAAAGAAGGAGAAGCATTAGCAGCTCTTGACAGCAAGATTGTTGTAAAAGTCCCTATGATCAAAGATGGCATAAAAGCAATTAAATATTTCAGCAAAAAAGGTATTAAAACAAATTGTACATTGGTATTCACAGCTGGTCAAGCGTTATTGGCAGCTAAAGCTGGTGCAACTTATGTTTCTCCTTTCATTGGTCGTTTGGATGATATCTCTACAGATGGGCTAGCCCTGATTGAAGATATTCGTTTAATCTATGATAACTACAATTATCCAACACAAATTTTAGCTGCTTCTGTACGTCATAGCGCACATATTTTGGGCTGTGCTAAAATTGGCGCTGATGTTATGACTGGTCCATTATCAGCAATCCTTTCCTTATTGAAACACCCATTGACAGACAGTGGCCTAGCAACGTTCTTAGCTGATCACGCTAAAGCTGCCGGTAAATAAGATAATTATATTTCCATATAAGATTGAAAACCGATAAGTAAGATGACACTAATCTTAAACTTATCGGTTTTCTTAATTTTAATAGATTCCGTATTTTTGTACTATTAAAAGCATATCTGCGTATTGAAACAGATACCTTCTGTTCAGTACCTGTATGTTTAAAGGGAAAATACGATGAATAAATTCACCAGGCAGGTTTTTAAACTTGCAAATAAAAGTAAATTTCTCTTAGTTTGTATTTGATCTAAGGCTTAATGAAGAAACTCATGGAAGATTCCAACACTGTGTATCCAGAAATCCTCAAACGAAATAGTTTAAAAGTTACCCAACCCCGGTTGAAGGTACTTGAAATTATTTCGAGGAAAGATTCGGCTATTTCGCAGCCTGAACTGGAAAAATTACTGGGCAAGGATATTGACCGTGTCACATTATACCGGGTATTGGCCAGTTTTGAAGAGAAAGGGATTATCCATAAAATCTTTGACCTACATGGTACAGCGACTTATGCCATGTGTTCTACAAACTGTTCAGAACATGATCATCATGATCAACATGTACATTTTATTTGCAGGGTATGCAATTCTGTGTACTGTCTGGAAGATATGACCTTACCAAAAGTATCTATCCCAGCAGGCTTTAGTCTTGAAGCGATAGCTGTAAATGCACTTGGCGTGTGCAATCATTGCAAAAAATAAATCAGGCAATACGAATCCAAAACTATTTTTCGGCGAAACTGTCTATACGTTAACTATCGGAGCACACTCCGTTTAGCTCGTTATTGTCATGTCAAATGCTGTTTTTTTTGTACCTTGTATTGACATCGATCTTGATGTGCAGTTCGCGCATGTTACATGATAAAGGCTGGTTTTGCGAAATCCATTATCGCAGCCAGTTAAAGGAAACGCGAAGGCTGTGGAAGATCGACACAAATGAATAAATAATAAATAAGAAAAAATAATTGGATGAAAACAAGAAAAGAGAATCCATATAAAGAGGTCTTAACACAACTGATCATCGATATCTTCGAAAAATCAGGCAACAAGCCTCTCAACTATAAACAAGTTTCGTCTAAATTGAACCTCACAGATAACGACTCCAAAGTCGCTATAGCCGATATTTTACATGATAGTGTAAAAAACGGGCTTTTTATTGAAGTCGAGCGAGGCAAATTTAATTTGAAGCAACTTAAAGTTTATGTCACAGGAAAGGTAGATATGACTGCAGACGGCTCTGCCTATGTGATTCCGGATGACGAATTTGAAAATGATATTTATATCGCGCCGCGCAAACTGAGACAGGCACTGCATGGCGATATTGTCAAGGTCCATACGTTCGAGAAAAGAAAAGGCGGGCGCAAAAAAGAAGGCGAAGTCGTCGAAATCCTTCAAAGAGCCAAGACTGATTTTACGGGAACGATCAGCATCTCCAATAATTTCGCATTTTTTATTGCCGATGACCGTAAGATGCTACACGACATTTTTATTCCATTGGACAATTTGAATGGTGCCAAGGATAAAGAAAAAGTTGTGGTCTCTATTATCGACTGGCCGAGCGGAAGCAAAAATCCAGTAGGAACAGTAAAACATGTTTTAGGTACCAAAGGAGAAAACAACACCGAGATGAACGCCATCTTGGCCGACTATGGCTTCCCATTGGAATTTCCTAAAAAAGTAGAGGACGAAGCCAATAAGATTTCTGAAAAAATAGGTCAGGAAGAAATTGCTAAAAGACGTGATTTTAGAAATGTTACAACCTTTACCATTGACCCTGCAGATGCAAAAGATTTCGATGATGCCATCTCCTTTCAAAAATTGGAAAATGGCAACTATGAAATTGGTGTTCACATTGCCGATGTATCGCATTTTGTCATTCCGGATACTGAATTAGACAAGGAAGCATTCAACCGCGGTACGTCTGTCTATTTGGTGGACCGTGTCATTCCTATGCTTCCGGAGCGCCTTTCCAATGGTGTATGCTCTTTACGTCCGCATGAAGATAAACTTTGTTTTTCAGCAGTTTTCGAATTGGACGAAAAAGCCAATGTACATCAGCAATGGTTCGGTCGTACGATTATCCACTCGGACCGACGTTTCAGCTATGAAGAGGCGCAAGAGGTGATCGAAACGAAATCGGGAGATTTCAGTGAAGAAATCTTAAAATTAAATGAACTGGCTTATATCCTGCGAGAGCGTAAGTTCAAAAATGGCGCAATTGCTTTTGAAAGTGAAGAAGTAAAATTCATTTTAGATGAAAATGGCAAACCTACCGGAGTATATACCAAGGTCCGTAAGGATGCGCACAAGCTGATTGAAGATTTTATGCTGTTGGCCAACCGTAAGGTAGCTGAATATATCGGTAAACAAGGCCGCGGTAAAAACAAGCTAACATTTGTCTACCGCTTCCACGATGTACCTAATCCGGAAACATTGACGACATTTTCGCAGTTTGCTGCACGGTTTGGGCATAAATTGACTATCAAAACGGATAAGGAAACAGCAAAATCACTAAATGCGCTGATGACCAAAATTGAAGGCAGCAAAGAGCAAAACATGTTGACCTCGCTTGCTGTTCGTTCTATGGCCAAAGCTATTTATACGACGAAGAAGACAAGTCATTATGGGCTGGCGTTTGATTATTACACCCATTTCACCTCGCCTATCCGTCGTTATCCGGATGTCATGGTACACCGTCTTTTACAATTCTATCTAGAGGGGGGAGCTAAGATCAATGCGGAACATTATGAGAAGATGGCGGAACATTCTTCACAAATGGAGAAAAAGGCAGCTGAAGCAGAGCGCGCATCGATCAAATACAAACAAGCAGAATACTTACAAGATCAGATCGGCACAGAATATACGGGTATTGTCTCCGGTGTAACGGAATGGGGTATGTATGTGGAAATTGCAGAAAACAAATGTGAGGGTATGGTTAGGCTTCGGGATATCACCGATGACTTCTACGTCCTTGACGAGAAAAACTATGCGATTATTGGCCAGCGGAAAAAGAAGAAATTCCAATTAGGTGATGAAGTTCAGATCCGTGTGAAGAAAGTGGATCTGGATAAGCGGCAGATTGATTTTACATTGCTGTCGTAATATAAAATCTACAATATTGGCTCATTGAGTGTTCTATGCTGTCCATGGAATATAAGACAGGAAAAGCGGTATTGAATTTAATCAATACCGCTTTTTCTTTTGAATAAGAAAAAATAAACTTATTGCTTAGTTCCTTCGAAAGTATAAAAGACCTCAGTTGCATTCGTTTTATCTCCCTGACAAAGAAGAGTTTTGTTTTTCACATCAAACAAAAACGTCCCTTCAGGAGAAACACCAGAGGTTTGAATTGATATGTTCATATTATTGATAACCTTGAACTCTTTTACTGGTATTTTTAATGCTTTGTCCCCGATCTCAACTTTAAGCGTGTTGTCCGATACTTTTGTAACCGTCAAGGTTTTATCAAACATGGGTCCGCTTGTATTTGATAGATCCAATTTACCCTTATACGTACCTACAGCAGCATCAATGCTTCCGCCTGTTTGAATGGGTTCATCTTTATCCTTAGAACATCCGACAAAAGCAAAGGTCACAAGCGCCAATACCATTGCATACATTAATTTCATTTTGATTTTCATAACTTGAATACATTAATTTGTTTTTACTAAATATGTAGTCGTTGAAACAAACGCTTTGCCAAATAGAACGCAAAAACATGCAGCACATGCAATATACTTGAAAACCAGTAGACGAATAATGAAAGCAAAGACGGGCATTCTACAGATAAACAGAAGCTTAGGGAGGACAATACTAAAAAATATTTTTTTATACCTATGCTTACTGATCAACCCTTCTGTTACCGTCCAAATTTGTATACATAATACTCCTATAGGTTAAATATTCGATTCAAAAACGCTTACCCGCACACCCCGACCCCGTGGGTTGCCTTTGTTATGTAAGATGTCGATCTAATACTTTATTATACCGCGAAAAGAATAGTAGGTTATAGGAAATGAAGCTGATTTTTCAAAAAATAATCTAAATTTCATATACTAACTATTTCATATTCAAAAGAGAATCAGTATCTTTGCGAACTTAAAATAATTTAGGTACAAAATTTATAAACAAAAACAGGTAAATGCCTACTATTCAACAATTAGTTAGAAAAGGTAGAGTAGCTCTGGTTGATAAGAGTAAGTCACCAGCGTTGGACTCATGTCCACAGCGAAGAGGTGTATGTACACGTGTATATACTACTACCCCTAAAAAACCAAACTCAGCAATGCGTAAAGTAGCTCGTGTACGTTTAACAAACGGTAAAGAGGTTAACGCTTACATCCCTGGAGAAGGTCACAACTTACAAGAGCACTCGATCGTATTGATCCGTGGTGGTCGTGTAAAAGATTTACCAGGTGTACGTTACCACATCATCCGTGGTGCATTAGATACTTCAGGTGTAGCAGGTCGTAACCAACGTCGTTCTAAATACGGAACTAAGCGTCCTAAACCAGGACAAGTAGCTGCAGCTCCAGCAAAAGGTAAAAAGAAATAATTAAACGGAGGAAAGAAAAATGAGAAAATCAAAACCGAAAAAAAGAATCATTTTACCTGATCCAAAGTTTAATGACGTTCAGGTAACACGTTTCGTAAATAACATGATGGTAGATGGTAAAAAATCTATCGCTTATGATATTTTTTACGATGCAGTAGAATTAGTAGAACAAAAAACACAAGAAAGCGGTCTAGAAGCTTGGAAAAAAGCTTTGAACAACGTTATGCCTGCTGTTGAAGTTAAATCACGCCGTGTTGGTGGTGCTAACTTCCAAGTTCCTATGGAAGTTCGTCCAGACCGTAAAATCGCATTGGGTATGAAATGGTTAATTTCATACGCTCGTAAACGTGGTGAAAAAACAATGTTCGAAAAATTAGCAGGAGAAATCATTTCAGCTTCTAAAGGTGAAGGTGCTGCTGTTAAGAAGAAAGAAGATACGCACAAGATGGCGGAAGCTAACAAAGCGTTCTCACACTTCAGATTCTAATTTTGAAGACATTCAAAAAAATATGATTACACCGACCTCCGATAAAAGAATACTCCTTTATCAAGGTCGGTGTACTTATTTAACATTACATTTAAACACATAAGGCCATTCAGGGCCAGTTGCTTAAAAAATATTATGGCAAGAGATTTAAAATTCACTAGAAATATCGGTATCGCTGCCCACATCGATGCTGGTAAAACTACAACAACTGAGCGTATTCTTTACTACTCAGGTGTAAACCATAAAATTGGTGAGGTTCACGAAGGTGCTTCAACAATGGACTGGATGGAGCAAGAGGCTGAGCGCGGTATCACGATCACTTCTGCTGCTACTACAGTTTTCTGGCAATACCGTGGTAACAAATACCAAGTAAACGTAATCGATACTCCTGGACACGTGGATTTCACGGTTGAGGTAAACCGTTCATTACGTGTATTAGACGGATTAGTATTCTTATTCTCTGCAGTTGATGGTGTTGAGCCTCAATCAGAGACTAACTGGAGATTGGCAGATAACTACGCTGTTCCACGTATCGGTTTTGTTAACAAAATGGACCGTTCAGGAGCTGACTTCTTGAAAGTTGTTGGTCAAGTAAAATCAATGCTAGGCTCTGATGCTGTAGCATTGCAATTACCTATCGGCGCTGAAGATACATTCACTGGTGTTGTTGATTTAATTAACAACCGTGGTATCGTATGGAATGAACATGATAAAGGTATGACCTTTACAGAGGTTCCTATTCCTGCAGATATGGTGGATGAAGTTGCTGAATACCGTGAAAAATTATTAGAAGCAGTAGCTGGTTATGATGAGACTTTGATGGAGAAATTCTTCGAAGATCCAAACTCATTAACGGAGCGCGAAATCTTAGACGCTTTACGTAAAGCAGTATTAGATAACGCTATCGTTCCTATGGTATGTGGTTCATCTTTCAAAAATAAAGGTGTTCAAACCATGCTGGATTTAGTAATGGAATTATTGCCTTCACCTCTTGATATTGATGCTGTAAAAGGTACTAATCCTGATACTGGTGAAGAAATTTCACGTAAACCATCTGTAAATGAGCCATTCGCAGCTTTAGGTTTCAAAATTGCGACTGACCCATTCGTAGGTCGTTTATGTTTTATTCGTGCTTACTCTGGTAAGTTAGATGCTGGTTCTTATGTTTTGAATACCCGTTCAGGAAACAAAGAGCGTATCTCTCGTATCTTCCAAATGCACGCAAACAAACAAAACCCTATTCCTTTCATCGAAGCTGGTGATATCGGTGCTGTTGTTGGTTTCAAAGACATCAAAACTGGTGATACACTTTGTGACGAAAAATCACCTATCATATTAGAGTCCATGACTTTCCCTGAGCCAGTAATTGGTTTAGCGATTGAACCTAAAACTCAAGCTGACGTAGATAGATTAGGTATTGGTCTTGGTAAATTAGCAGAAGAGGATCCTACATTCGTTGTAAAAACTGATGAAGAGACTGGTCAAACAGTTATCTCTGGTATGGGTGAGCTTCACTTAGAGATCTTGATCGATCGTTTGAAACGTGAATTCAAAGTTGAGGTTAACCAAGGTGCTCCTCAAGTATCATACAAAGAGTCTATCAACGGTACTACTGAGCACCGTGAAGTATTCAAAAAACAATCAGGTGGTCGTGGTAAATTTGCGGACATTAAAGTTGTTATTTCTCCTGCGGATGCAGATTTCGATTTAAGCAAATCACCTCTTCAATTCGTAAATGAAATCGTTGGTGGTAAAATCCCTAAAGAATTTATCCCATCTGTTCAAAAAGGTTTTGAAACTTCAATGAAAAATGGTGTATTAGCAGGATTCCCATTATCAGGAATGAAAGTTCGTTTGATTGATGGTTCATTCCACGCTGTCGATTCAGATTCATTGTCTTTCGAATTAGCTGCTCGTCAAGCATACCGTGAAGGATTACCTAAATGTTCTCCAGTGTTAATGGAACCAATTATGAAAATAGAGGTTTTAACACCAGAAGAAAACATGGGTGATGTCATGGGTGACTTAAACCGTCGTCGTGGTCAAATGCAAGGTTTGGATTCACGTAACGGTGCACAAGTAATCAAAGCATTGGTTCCACTTTCTGAAATGTTCGGTTATGTAACTCAATTACGTACTATCACATCAGGTCGTGCAACATCTACAATGGAATTTGATCACTTTGAAGAAGCACCTCGTAACGTTGCCGAAGAAGTGATTGCAAAATCAAAAGGTAAAATCAAAGGTTCTGTAGAATAATATAGACCTCAAAAATAAAGGAACAAAGATGAAAGAATACAATCTTTTCTCTTTGTTCTTTCATTAAAAAATACACACCGATTGCTAGTTGTGAATAGCTCTAATTAGCAATCATTTTAACTAAATAAAAATGAGCCAAAGAATCAGAATTAAATTGAAATCTTACGATTACAATTTGGTTGACAAATCAGCTGAAAAAATCGTAAAAACAGTAAAACCTACAGGTGCAGTTGTTAGTGGTCCTATTCCATTGCCTACTGAGAAAAAAATCTATACGGTATTACGTTCACCACACGTTAACAAAAAAGCACGTGAGCAATTCCAATTGTGTGCTTACAAAAGATTGTTGGATATCTATTCGTCAAACGCTAAAACTGTTGACGCATTGATGAAACTTGAATTACCTTCAGGTGTTGAAGTAGAAATCAAAGTGTGATAGATTTCAGTCACTGAAAAAAGAAGGGCCTTTCGTAAGAAAAGCCCTTTTTTGTTTGTTATACTATAACTTTCAGATTAGAATTGGTAACCAATACCTACTGAGAATAAGCGGTTTTTAATTGAAGATTCTCCGGAATCTTTAGCGATGTTTGTTAATCCAAGACCATATCCGCCATTGATTAAAAATCCATTTGATAGTTTAAATCCTGCTAAAATATTTAGACCTGCGTCAAAAGTTTTAACACCGAAATCACCGAAACTCCCACTTTTACTGACGTTACCACTTTTAGCCTTAGCGTGAATACCAAATCCCGCATAAGGGCCAGCCCCTAAAATAACATTTCCCACATCACCAGTAGGTATGCTATACACAAAATTTATAGGTACTTCAATATACATTAAATTTAATTTTGTATCCTCAACGTCTTTGCCTCCTTTACCTTGTAAGGACACTCCAGGTTGAATACTAAAATTATTTGCTAAAGGCATATCAGCATAACCAGTAACATAAAAATTAGTAGATGCATTAGATGTTTCACTTATATTGCCTTCTGAAGCCTTTAATTTTGAAAAATTTAGGCCAGCTTTTATACCATAAGAAGTCTGTGCCTTTGCTCCAGCAATAAAACATAATGCCGCAGCGATTGAGAGTAATTTTCTTTTCATTAAAAATAAATTAAATGTAGAACGAAAATAAAATAAAATTTCGTGAAATACAACAAGTAAATAGTTGGCTATGTATGAAATAATCAGCTACGCGTTTGCCCAATTGTCCAGATAATCGGTATTGCCCTGCTGTTTCTATGAGGTGCCGTAGCCAATGACCTAAATGCAAGAACTGTCTGCACCTACAATTAATTACCAGCAATAATAGAATGATACAGAATTATACCTCCAGATTACATGGTATCCCTAGTATATAAATCTAGAAATAGGCTTAAATTGTATTTTAACCTTTACTCTGACAATACCTTTAATGTTACGCCATCGACTCCGAGAAAATCACGGCCTTGTCTCATTTTCTTCTATAATTTTCTTCTCAACAGGGTTTAACGTATCAAATAAATCCTTATACACCTCATCTTTGCTATCTTCCTCCCCTAATAGAAATCCCCAAGGCTTAAGTTCTTTGATCCGATCCATCACAATCTTAACAATAGCCAGAATTGGTATTGCCAAAAACATCCCCGAAATTCCCCATAACATCTCTCCGATAATAATCGAGAGCATAGCAAACAGCGAATTGACTTTCACCTTCGAACCAACAATCTTCGGCACAATAAAGTTACTGTCAATCATATGTATAATAATAAGGGCGATGATTACGAGAACGACATGGGTAAACGAGGATGTAGCGAAGGTCAAAATGGCGATAATCAGCATCGAAGAGAAAATACCGACATACGGCAAGACGTTAAACACTCCAGTGATTAAAGCCAGAAGTAGGCTATATTTTACTCCAATCAATGACAGAACAATAAAGACTAAGAGCGAAACCAGACTCATTTGGATCAATAAACCAATAAGGTACTTTTTGACCACATACTGAACCTGCTTCACCATATCAATAACAATTGGCCTGTCCTCAACACGATTGGCAAATAAGAGAAATTTAACAATATGTCCTCTATAGATAAGCAAGAAAAATGTGTATAGAAAAGTAAAAACAAACAGAATGAACATCGATGAAAGAGAGACCAATGCAGTTCCAAGGAATAAAGTCCCTGAATCCACAGACTTTGATGCTGTTTTATTAATAAAATCAATCTGATCTTTGTGTTGGATCCCAAACTGTTGGCTCACCCAAGTCTGTAAAGTACCCACACCATCCATAATCTGTTGCTTAAAAGCTGGAAAATCTTCTTTAAGGAGTGTAAGCTGAGAGGCGAGCAGAAAAAGTCCATAGCCGAGAACACCAAAAAACAAAATAACACTTAATATACCAGCCAATGTTCTTGGAAACCTGAACCTCCGCTCCAAAAAATTACTCAGCGGAATCAACAGCAGAGAGAATAGCAAACCCAAAATCATTGGAATAAGTATGGTATCCCCTATTTTTGCTAAATATCCCAATAAAAGGATACTGATTAGTACAGAGGCCAACTTGACATAAAAGGGTAAAGGAAGAAATCTTTTCATGCAGCAATCTTTTGAATAAAAATAACAATTTCGGACGACTTAAGTTTAGTCCAATAAAAAAGTCCCCACAAATGCAGGGACTCTTTCCTCATAATAAGTTTAAGTACTTATATTTCTTATAGTCCAAAACCGATACCCACAGACCAAACACGGTTTTTGATTGAACCATTGTTAGGTGCTAAGTTGGTTAAACCTAACCCATAACCAGCATTAATTTGGAAACCGTTTGTTAGTTGATAACCAGCCAAAAAGTTTACACCAAAATCTGTTGTTTTCAAATCTTTCCCTTCACCACTTCCAAATTTTAGATCTCTTTCTCCACTCGCATCGCCAAAGTTTCCTTTTTGCTTGCCACTTAAACCAAATCCTACATAAGGTCCTGCTCCAACAAAGAAATTACCTGATCCACCAGTAGGCAATTTAGCCACTAAATTAACAGGTATATCCAAAGACATTACACTCTCTTTTAGTTCACCGTTAGAAGTTTCGACCCATTTCGCACCTTTATTTTGCAAAGACAGTCCCGGTTGGATGGAAAAATATGGTGAAACTGGTGCATCCAAATAACCCGTTACAAAAAAACCTGTATTTGATTTAGTATCTCCTAAATTTGTTGAATATTTAGGAATATTTACACCCGCACGTAGTCCGTATCCTAATCCACCTTGTGCAAAAGCTCCCATTGAACCAAATAAAATTGCTGCAGATAATAATAGTTTTTTCATGTTTCCTAATTTAATTTACTTTCTTCTTTTTATCATTTCATCTCATGATTTCCTGTATGAGATTTATGACAATCTCATTTGCAATATCTATTCCAAAATCCATAATCCATTAATTTTCACTTTAAAACACATGTAAAAAGTCATGTTAATATTTTTGGTATTGTCCTTTAAAAGATACAGTAAGTTGAATAAATTTCAACTTTGTCTGTATATTAACAAAATTCAATTCGACACGAATCGCATCTTGTTATTCGTGGTTACCAAATTAAAATCACTGGGATCCTTTTACAAAAAATAGCAAATAATATTTTAAATGACGATTGCTTAAGTAGTCTGAAATTAAAATACTCCCTTGGTTTTCAGATTAATGCTCAAAAACACGAAAGTTTTATCACAAAGATTTTTTAATTCCAATTATAAGTTTTATTTTTGCAGACCTTCAAAAGGAAAAAAATAGGGTCGGATGGCCGAGTGGCTAGGCTGAGGTCTGCAAAACCTCCTACAGCGGTTCGAATCCGCTTCCGACCTCGTTTTATTTTAAACAATAAAAATATTATCAAAATGGGAGTTACACGTTTAAAAAGAAAAGATAGAAGAAATAAAACTGTTTCACGTGTTGAAGTTCAGTTTTTGAAATTAGGAACTAACGTAGAATTAGGTTCTAGATCAAAAATGAAAGCTAGCAACCAAATCGTTAAAAACGATGCTATCTTAAATCAATTAGCTGCACAAGCTAAATAGTAAGAAGAATTTAATAGCCTTTAAAGTACGACTTTAAAGGCTTTTTAATAGGTCCACCATTTGGTGGACTTTTTCTTTTGAACTCATCCACTGGGCCTCATCCATACCATTGACCTGGGCCTGATTGAACTTCATCTTCGACACATGCAATTCTTTAGCAGAGCTATGTATTGCAATTGCACCAGTTTCCTGTAAAATATGAACGATATTGGATGCATCCACACCCGCACCGGGCATAATTACAATCCGTCCATTTGCTTGTTGAATAAGCTTTTTTAATAATGATACTCCAGCCAAAGCGGAGTTTTGCAGACCCGATGTCAAAATACGGTCTATCCCCATTTCAATTACATCTTCCAAGGCCTGGAAAGGGTCTTCTACTCGATCAAAAGCACGATGAAAGGTCACATGCATGGGACGAGCTGCTTCCACCAAACGTAGGGTATTCGGTTTATCTATCGTGCCATCTGCATTCAGAACACCTATAACAACGCCATCTATCCCTAATTCCTTACATAACTGGATATCTGCTATCATTTCTAATATCTCCGTCTCTGTGTAGAGAAAATCGCCCCCCCGCGGTCTAACAAGGACATGAATACCAATATTCACTAATTCCCGCACCAACTGTAACTGACCAAACGAAGGGGTTGTTCCTCCATTTTCCAAATTTTGACAAAACTCTACTCGTGTTGCCCCTCCTATCTCAGCTTCTATCGCTGAGCTTACAGAATTCGAACATATCTCTAATTGGTAATTTCCAATTGACTTCTCCTTCATTTGATTCTATTTTAAGCTATTTTTCGTTTACGCGAATAACGTAAAAAAAAAGCAAATTACCTATTCTCCACCTACTATCAGACTATTCAATCCAGAAAGGCTGAATACTACCAGTCCTTGAATATCTTAAAGCTGCAAATAATTAGAACATAATTCTAATTCCGGCAAATTCTCTAGAAATCAAACTTTACAATCGAATTTTGAAAATGTAAAACATTAGGCTAACCTATTTGTATATACCTTACATGCTTTTATTTAAATCACTAAAAACCAAGAGTATACAACTTTAAGTAAAATATCATGGCTATTATCTCAAAAAATATGGAGACCCAGGAAAAGATCATCAGCACTTTTGAAGAACTCCAGAAAGCTATATACGATCTGAAAAACCAGATTGTTGAGTTTGAACTGCTCTTTAACCAGGCTTGCAACAGACACATTGATTCCAATTTCCAAAAAGAATGGCTATTGGATCGAATCTCCTGCCGACATGATATGATTACGCTGAGACATGATGCGATGCTCCTTATTCGTGAAACTGTCTCTGCTTTCCGGGATTTCGATGGTTATTTTTTAGATCCCAAACAGTTACTCCAATCGATTGAACTACTCATGCTCAATCATGCGGACGAAGAGGAATATGAAATTGCGGCTATTATCAAAAAATGGTATGAAAAATTTGCCCAGGCGATTTATTTCATAGGCGACTTGACCTATTAAGTCGCCGTTTTATTATACTTTTGCAGCATTGTAAAATATTGAAAAATGCGCAAACCACCAGCTATAGTTGATTTACATACTGATGCCTTCCTTGAAGATTGGGAGAATTATTCACCAGAGGAACTCTTACAAGAATCCATTGATTATATGCGATCGAATCTAGACGCAGCTATTTATTGGGAAATGAACGAAATCAAGTTTATTCATGGCAAAGGAAAAGGAATGTTAAAAAAAATGGTTTTAGAAGAGTTGCAAGAATACAAAGCTGATGGCTCTATTGAACGATATTATACTTCGTACCAGAATGAAGATATTATAGTTGTGGTAATAGGGATTTAAAAAGGCTACCTTTTTGCAGATAGCCTTATATCACATCATATTACTTAATCGCTGGAGTGATAATCACTTTACGGAATTCGACGGGACCATGGTCTCCCTGGAAATAAATCGGACCTGGCTCCCCCTCTTTACTATCCAATGCCCCACCAGTTATACCAGGAATTTCTTGATTACTAATAACAGTCTTACCGTTTGCCACGACCGTCACCAGACGACCCACAAGCGTTATATCATATGTCTGCCACTCACCCGCTCCCTTATTGACCATTTCATTTGCAGCTAAAAAGCCGTAGACCCCCGCAAAAAGCACAGCATTCGGATGCGCATCTTTGGGACTATCTTCTATCTGAACCTCATAACGACCTCTTAAGTAAACGCCACTATTACTTCCCGCTGGTATTTTAAACTCAACATGTAATTTAAAATCTTCAAATTTTTGCTCAGAGACCAAATTGGAACCAGATTGTGGACTGGTCAAAATACCGTTTTTCACCACCCACTGGTTCGTTTTACCGGTAGCTTTCCATCCAGACAGATCCTTGCCGTTAAAAAGTTGAATAGGTTTGCCCCATTTTACTGCAGCTGTTCTCTTCAACTCCGGAGCACGAACACCTTTAAAGCGGTGCGTTTTCCCATCAGGCTCCGTCACTGTACCTTGCAACACACCATTGACGATTTCGCCTTCCACACTTAGATTCATCTTTCCACTCTCCCATTGAGGTGGGATGGCAAATTTAAACTTACCATTCTCATAAAACACCTGAGAAACTGGCCGGGCGCTTCCAGAAGTACTTACATAATGTCCTACTAAAGTCTTATAGCCTGATAATTTCACTTCAAGCCAGGACGGTGCAGGAGTACCATTAATATCCACTTCGATATCCCATCGTCCGATTAGTTCTTTACCTTCTACGTCCTGTTGATAATTAATAGATTCTGCGATTGAATGATTCGCAAAGGTAACTTGCGGTAATGCACAAGAGGCCAAAATTCCTAAAAGAAATGCCGCTTTTCTTTTCATATTATTTATGTTTATATTCTAATTGACAATAAATTTCAAGCAATTTAACTGTTTAACAGCGGGTTTACAAGGATATAATGTTAAAAAATACTAAGAAAGCTGGAAACAAAAAAAGCCCTAACATCTGTTAGAGCTTTTAAGTCGGGGTGGCAGGATTCGAACCTACGACCTCCACATCCCAAATGTGGCGCGATACCGGGCTACGCTACACCCCGAAAAGGTATCACCTTTGTTTTGTGTGGCACAAAAGTACATTAAAAAAAATTTGTTTTCAAAAATATTCCTCATAAATTATTTAATACACTGACTTATTGCTAAATAATTTAAAAAACATCGAAAATACACGTCACTTTACAAAGCAAAAGAGCCTAAAACCAACCTTGATCTTCGTGAATAGAAACAATAGAATAAGATTAAAATAAAATGGATACTATTTTCAGGAGGAAAAATTAGCAATAAAAAAAGCCCTAACTTTCGTTAGAGCTTTTAAGTCGGGGTGGCAGGATTGGCTCAGCCCCGAAATCCGCAAACACTGCCCTGAGCCTCCTCCGGATCGAACCAAATGGAACACCTTAAAGGTCGCAGGTTCGCTCCTGCCAGGAAACAAAAAAAGCCCTAACTTTCGTTAGAGCTTTTAAGTCGGGGTGGCAGGATTCGAACCTACGACCTCCACATCCCAAATGTGGCGCGATACCGGGCTACGCTACACCCCGAAAAGGTATCACCTTTTTTGTGTGGCACAAATATACGCTTCTTACAAATTATTTGCAAATGAAATACACAAAATAAAACTAATCGATTGTTACATTGCAACATACTGTTTGCTTCGAGCCTATTATCCCGTTATATACGATCTAATCCTATGTTATTTCTACTAGACAGTGCTTTCATTAGACAGGAACTTTGCAAACATAATTCTTTGGACTTCAATTCATACGATGTTCGGATATGAACATGAAGTGTTCGAATCCAAACACTTAGATTGCGCAAATAAAAACACAAACAACTGATTAAAAGCACCTTAACCGTTTGGCCGTTTTTTTGAAATTGCTCGACATTGAAGATTTCCTTCAAAAAATAGAAATTAGGGGTTATTCAGCTTTAGTTGATAACCATAAGATTGACATTAACACTTATAATGAAGAGTATGATAAAAAACTATTTCAAAATCGCTTGGAGAAACCTTATCAAAAACAAGGCTTTTTCGATTATCAATGCCCTTGGTTTAACGATAGGTATTACTGTATGTGCGATGATTTTCCTATTTATTGCTCATCAATTTAGTGTTGACAAATTTCACAACCAGGGAGACCGCATTTATCGGGTGATGCGTGGATTTGACCAGAGCAAAGAACGCGCTCCCTACCTATCCGCCCCCTATGCCAACGCCCTATTAACAGATTACCCAGATGATATCAAAAAGGCAGTACGTGTATTACCCGCCAATGGATTATTCTCATTTGGTAACATTTCATTCAATGAAAAGAAACTCTTTATTGCCGACACCGATTTTTTTGAACTATTTAGCTTTCCCCTGGTAAAGGGAAATCCACAGACCGTTTTAAAAAATCCGACAAGTGTTGTACTATCAGAGAAAACCGCAAAAAAATATTTTGGAGATGAGAACCCCATTGGCAAAGTACTTCAGCTTGACAAGAATAGACAGCTGACGGTGACAGGAATTGTGCAAGATCCTCCAATCAATTCACACTTGGATTTTGACCTTGTCATACCGTTAACAAATTATATCAACGAAGATTCATTCAAAGCCTGGGAAAACAACAACTTATTCACCTATATCCTGCTTAACGAACATAAAGACCCCAAACAGCTTGAAAGTCAATTCCCCCAGTTCATGGATAGACATATGAAAACGGTCTCTAGCAATATGGGACTTCATTTTGATCTTGCGCTCACACCTTTACACGACATTTATTTTGAACCCCACAGCTCATTTGACAGCGCTAGACACGGAGACAAAAAGGTCGTTTACATTTTTCTTTCTATAGCTATATTGATCCTAGTCATCGCCTGTATCAATTTCATGAACCTTTCCACGATACGTGCTGTTGACCGCTCAAAGGAAGTTGGCTTACGAAAGGTACTTGGCGCACAACGCTTTCAATTAACAGGACAGTTTATAGGAGAATCAGTTTTGTTAACATCGATATCCTGTATAGTTGCGATGTGCCTACTGCACATATTAATGCCTCTATACAACCAACTACTCGGATACACACTAACAGTCCCCTGGAATTCATGGTCCATCTACATTTTTTTATTCGCGATGGTTCTTATCGTAGGTATACTTGCCGGAAGCTACCCTGCATTATACCTTTCCACCTTCCCACCTATACAGGCACTAAAAGGTAAATTGCGTCTAGGCAAGGGAGGTGCACTATTTCGTCATGTCTTAGTGGTATTTCAGTTCAGTATCTCCATTTTACTTATTATCGGCACTGTGATTATCACAAAACAGATGAAATATGTTAAAGAAAAGGGTCTGGGCTATGATGATCAACACAGCGTGGTCATCCCTATAGATCATGAAGAATTTTACAACAATCTCCGTACATTTAAGAATGAGCTGTCTACCAGCAGCGATATCGCATCAGTTTCATTTATGTCAGGCGAACCCGGGGGCTTCTTCGATAGCCATACATTTGAGGTCGAAGGCCAACACGACGAAAAATGGAAATCAAGAACGGAATTCACTGATTTCGACTACGTGGGTGCTCTCGGACTAAAAATTATTGCAGGCCGCAACTTTTCAGCACAATATCCAACCGATTCCACCAATGCGGTACTGCTTAATCGTACTGCTGTATCGACGCTCGGATTTACACCTGAACAGGCCATTGGTAAATGGATCAAGAATACAATCCGTGACCAATCCCACCGAACCATTATTGGTGTCGTGGAAGACTTTAATTTCCTATCCCTGAAAGAAAACATGGATGCGCTGGTGATAGCTCCTTCCGACGACCTACGGGTAGCTGTTATTAAGTTAAATACGAAAGATTTACCTGCAGCACTAAAAACTATTAAAACCGCATTTGGTAAAGTAGCTCCATTATATCCATTTGAATACAGCTTTTTGGATCAGAAATTTGACACACTGTACAAAACTGATATAAGGCAACAACGTATACTCAGTCTTTTCTCCGGATTGGCCATATTTATTGCCTGTCTGGGTCTCTATGGTCTAGCCTCATTTACTGCCGCCAAACGAAACAAAGAGATCGGAATCCGCAAGGTACTTGGTGCTTCGGTATCCGGAGTTACCACATTACTTTCCAGAGATTTTATAAAACCCGTACTCATAGCTTTGATAATTGCCTCACCCATCGCGTGGATAGCCATGAACAAATGGTTGGAAGACTTTGCTTATCGTATCGAGATTCAATGGTGGATGTTTGTGCTAGCGGGGCTATTAACGATCGGAATCGCCTTGGTTACAGTAAGCTGGCAGGCCATTCGAGCCGCCGTCGCGAACCCTGTAGACAGTTTACGGGATGAATAAAAAAAGGGGGGAAACAAAAAAGCTCTAACTTTCGTTAGAGCTTTTTTAGTCGGGGTGGCAGGATTCGAACCTACGACCTCCACATCCCAAATGTGGCGCGATACCGGGCTACGCTACACCCCGAAAAAGGTATCACCTTTGTTTTGTGTGGCACAAATATCGAATCATTTTTTCATTTTGTCAATACCCAACATAAAATTAATCACTAAACAGCTGATTGATTGCAGAATATTTTTATCAAGAGAACATATTCTATTGAATTTAGCTATCAAAAAGCCACTCTATATAGCCTACAAAGGAATATTCAAAATATCTTTAGATTATCCATTTCATTTTCATATCTTTGCATCCGATTTGAATGTCAGTCAATAGTTTTTTAAAAAAGTATTTTTATATTCAGAAAATAAGTCGTAATATTGCATTCCGATTTTTACAGGATATAAATCGTTAATAATTACTCGAAATCATGGATTTAGTAAAATTTGTAGAAGAACAAGCGGTAGTAAAGAATGAAATTCCCGCTTTCAAAGCTGGAGATACCGTCAGCGTTCATTATAAAATTCGCGAAGGAAATAAAGAGCGTGTTCAGGTGTACCAAGGTGTAGTAATTCAATTAAACAGCGAAGGTGCTAACGCTACTTTTACCGTTCGTAAAATCTCAAACGGTGTAGGTGTTGAACGTATTTTCCCTGTAAACTCACCAAACATTGAAAAAATTGTAGTAAACAGCTACGGTAAAGTTCGTCGCGCGAAATTATTCTATTTACGCGGCCTTACTGGTAAAGCTGCTCGTATTAAATCGAAAAGAATCTAATTACGACTACCACGGCATAAAAAAGGCTTTGAGTTTATTCAAAGCCTTTTTTTATTGACCATCCCCTCCCTTTTTCAAAATATAACAACAGGTACTCTTCCTTCTGTAATAAATTTAGGACAATTGTCTTTTGTTCCTTAAAATTACATCCCTCGTTTTGCCCCGCTAAAACATTTTACTTACTTTTAGCAGCATATCTAGAAGGTAGAATCGTCAGCCCAATTCACAATCTGAAAACATACAGATTGTATAATTTTAATGACTTTGCACCCACGAAAAATCGAACTGTATCCTGATGAAAATTATCGCTTTTATCCTTTCTTTTATTATCTATCCAGTCTTTACTTTTGCACAGCGAAATGTGGATGAATTTCTTCAGTTGCAGTCTCCCCCTCAAACCTACTATGTACACCCAGTGAGCGAGGCAATTATTATTGACGGAAAGGACGATGAAGCATCATGGTCTAAAACTCCATGGACAGAATCTTTTAAGGATATTGAGGGCTCAAGCAAGCCTGCTCCAGCCCTTGAAACACAGGTCAAGATGCTTTGGGATAAGGAAAATCTTTATCTGTTTGCCAAGCTTCAAGAGCCGCATATCAAAGGATATTTAAAACAAAAAGATACCATCATTTATCATGATAATGATTTTGAGATCTTTCTTAAGCCAAATCTTTTATCTCCAGAATATATAGAGATTGAAATAAACGCTTTGAACACTGTCATGGATCTTATGATGACTAAACCTTATCGCTTTGGTGGCAGGGCTAATTTAAATTGGGACACGAAAGATCTTGAAACTGCCGTTTATCATGCTGGCTCCATCAACAATCCGCAGGACAAGGATAAATTTTGGACTGTAGAGATGAGAATACCCGTCAAGAGTCTGAAATACTTTGGCGAAGGACATCAGATTAAGAAGAATGAAATCTGGAAGATAAATTTTTCGCGCGTTCAATGGCATTATGACAATACCGAAACAGCATATAGCAAGAGAAAAGACGCTACGGGTAAGACTCTTCCCGAAGAGAATTGGGTATGGTCACCTATCGGCCTCGTGAACATGCATTATCCCGAACGATGGGGGCATATCAAATTTATTGATGATGCCAACCATCAGCCTATTGACCAACAATTCCTATCCCTTGAAAAATTGACATGGAATATCTTTTACTTGCAACAGATCTATAGAAACGACAAAAAGCGTTACGCAACTTCAATTCAGGAATTAAGCAAATTATATCCTGAAATTATGAATGAGTGCAAAAATTATGATATCGTATTTTCAAACAGTAATAATTTCTATCGCATTGAAATCAAGTCAAAAACACAGCCTACATTAAAGACAACAATAGATAGCCGCGGCAATATCTATTATTAATTTAATTATTCGATCAATCTTCAATTCTAATTTTGAATAAAAATTGCTATCTTTGTATCCCGTACATAAAGCAACTATTATTGGTCATTTTGACCACATAAAATTGAAAATCCTTTAATTGTTATGACTAAATATATTTTTGTTACGGGCGGCGTTACTTCGTCGTTGGGGAAAGGTATTATTGCTGCTTCCCTTGCTAAACTTCTCCAAGCGCGTGGCTATAAAGTTACCATTCAAAAATTCGACCCTTACATTAACATCGATCCAGGAACATTAAATCCATATGAGCATGGTGAATGTTATGTGACAGAAGATGGTGCCGAAACTGACCTTGACTTAGGCCATTACGAGCGTTTTCTGAATGTCCCTACCTCACAGGCAAATAACGTCACGACAGGCCGGATCTATCAACACGTTATCCAACAAGAGCGTGAAGGTGCATATTTAGGAAAAACGGTTCAAGTAATTCCTCATATCACAGATGAAATTAAACGCAGAATGCAATTGTTGGGTGAGTCCGGAGAATACGACATTATCATCACCGAATTGGGCGGAACTGTTGGCGATATTGAGTCTTTACCATTTGTAGAAGCAGTTAGACAACTGCGTTGGGAACTGGGAGCCAATAATTCTTTGGTTATCCATTTGACGCTGGTACCTTACCTGGCTGCTGCTGGTGAGCTTAAAACCAAACCTACGCAACATTCGGTAAAAACATTATTGGAATATGGTGTACAACCTGATATTCTGGTATGTCGTACTGAGCATAAGTTATCCCAAGAAATCCGTAAAAAACTAGCACAATTCTGTAATGTTAATATCAATGCTGTCGTTGAATCCATAGACGCATCTACAATCTATGATGTACCGCTATTGATGTTGAAGGAGAATCTCGATAAAACAGCATTAACCAAATTGAAGCTACCGAATAAAAATGAACCAAATCTAGAAAATTGGAAGGCTTTTTTAGGCAAGCTTAAAAATCCGACAAGTGAAGTATGCATTGCATTAGTAGGAAAATATGTTGAACTTCCGGATGCTTACAAATCTATTATTGAAGGATTTATCCATGCCGGTGCCACAAACGAATGTAAAGTAAAGGTGAGTTATATCGCAGCTGAGAGTGTTACAAAAGAAAACGTCGCTGAAAAACTAAAAAGCATGGACGGCGTGTTAGTTGCACCAGGATTCGGTGAACGTGGTTTAGATGGCAAGTTAAATGCTATTCAATATGTCCGTGAGAACAACATTCCTTTCTTTGGCATCTGTTTAGGTATGCAATGCTCAGTTATCGAGTTCGGAAGAAACGTATTGGGACTAAAAGATGCCAATAGTTTTGAGATGGATGCTAACACAAGTAATCCAGTCATCAACTTGATGGAGGAGCAAAAAAATATCACCAATATGGGCGGTACAATGCGTTTAGGTGCTTACGATTGTGAAATTAAAAAAGGAACCAAGGCCTTTGCAATCTACGGTAAAACAAAAATTTCGGAGAGACACCGTCACCGTTATGAATTTAACAATGACTATTTAAAACAATATGAAGCGGCAGGAATGATTGCTTCAGGCTTCAATCCGGAAACTGGATTAGTTGAAATTGTCGAATTGAAAAACCATCCATTTTTCGTTGCTGGACAATTTCATCCAGAATTAAAGTCAACTGTTGCAAATCCTCACCCACTTTTTGTTAGCTTTGTAGCCGCTGCTTTGGCCAACAAAAAATCAAAGTAGTATTAGAAGGATACAATTAATTAAGTTTAATTATTAAAAATGGATAGAAATACCCTAATTGGTTTGGTCCTGATGTTTGCCATCATCACTGGTTCATTTTACCTGATGAAGCCTTCAGAATCAGAAATCAAACAAGAACAAGCGCGACAAGAGGCTAAAGCCCGAACAGAAAAAGGACTGCCTGCCGAAAGTGACTCTACCGCTCAAGCAAAAACAGCAAAAACAGCAGTGATTGCTGATTCGGCGGAACTAAAAAAGCCTTTTGGTGCCACAAAATTTGGAACCGAGAAAGTCATTACGATTGAAAATGAGACCATCATTGCAAAAATCAGCACAAAAGGTGGTAAAGTTAAATCTGTAGAACTAAAAGGAGAAAAGAATTTCAATGGAAAACCGTTGATGCTTTTTGATGGCGATGACAACAAGTTTGGATTTCAATTTAATGCAGCAGGTCAAAATGTATCAACAAATGACCTATACTTCGACACCGAATCTTCGGATATCAACGTCTCTGGAGAAGGTAAACAATCGGTAAAATTCAAACTAAACTACAACGCGGACCAATACATCGAATATGTATATTCCATTGCTGGTAAAGGCTATAATGTAGGACTAGACATTAACACTAAAGGGATTCAGAATTTAATTCCACAGAGTCAGAAAACGCTAACCCTTAACTGGAATACCGTGCTGAGACAAAAGGAACAAAATATAGAATCTGAAAGACAAAAATCCACGCTTTATTATAAAGAAGATAATAAAGTAGACCATTTGTCCGAATCAAAAGATGCCGATGAAGCATTGGAGAAAAAAGTACAATGGATTGCTTTCAAGCAACATTACTTCTCTAGTATCCTGAATGCCAAAGATGGATTTGTCAATGCGAAGGTAGATGTAAAACATGCTACTGAAACAGACGTGATCAAATTCTATAATACCAATGCGGAATTAGCATTTGATAATCATAAGGACAATAACTATTCCCTGAATTTCTTCTTTGGTCCAAATCAATATAATGTATTGAAAGCCGAGGGTAATGATTATCAATCGATCATTAATATGGGTTGGGGCCCAATGCGTTGGATCAACCAATGGATTACCGTACCCGTATTTAATTTCTTGGATGGTTTCCATATGAGCTATGGTATTGTCATTTTGTTACTTACATTATTGTTAAAATTGGTTCTTTCGCCAATGACTTACAAGTCGTATGTATCAATGGCCAAAATGCGTGTATTAAAACCACAATTGGACGAGATCAAGGCAAAAGTTGGCGAAGACAATCAAATGTTGATGCAGCAAGAGCAGATGAAATTGTACAAGCAGGTAGGTGTGAACCCACTCGGTGGCTGCCTTCCACTTGTACTCCAAATGCCATTCACCATTGCATTCTTCTACTTCTTTCCAAATTTATTCGAGTTGCGGGGACAAAGCTTCCTGTTTATGAAGGATATGTCAACCTATGACACTTTATTCACTTTTGCGCCTATTTTTGGTTCATTCAACCATATCTCCTTGATGTGTATCTTGATGACATTAACGACATTATTGACAACTTGGTACAATAATGCGACATCAGGCGCGACAGGACAAATGAAGTACATGGGTTATATCATGCCTTTGATTTTCTTTTTTGTCTTAAACAGCTTCCCTGCTGGTTTGAACTATTACTATTTCCTAAGTGCATTATTCACATTCTTAACGCAATTGGTTATTCGAACCATGGTGAATGATGAAAAAATCTTAGCGAAATTGGAGGAAAACAAAAAGAATCCAAAAGTTGAAAAGAAATCTAGCTTCCAGTCGAAAATGCAGGAAATGATGCGTGCGCAGCAACAAGCGCAACAAAACAAAAATAAATAGTACAACTTATCTTACTGATAACAAAGGCTTCCTGTTTGGAAGCCTTTGTTGTTTATAAACTTTTGTAGCACTTTGTCAAACCAAACGTTAGAAAGGATGTTAATAGGTTAAATTTAAAATATGAACTTTAGAAATATCGGAATATTGGCCACGCTGATCGTTGGCCTCGGAAGCTGCTCGGTGATTAAAAAGAACGCTGATGAGCAAAACTCGGATAATGCGCTGTCTGTTGTAACTGGAAAGAAATGGCAATTAATTGAGATTAATGGTCAAGCTGTAGCAGATCAGATCAATGGCAAAATGCCTTATCTCCTGCTGGAAGAAAAAAGCTATAGTGCAAGTGGAGGCTGCAATGGCATAGGCGGAGATTTGACTTTGTCAAAAAATGGAAGAATCAAATTTGCTCAGGGTATGTCTACGATGATGGCCTGTCCAGATATGTCTATTGAACAAGCCTTGTCCAAAAACCTCATTGCTGCAGATAATTATACAGTTAAGGATGGTATTCTCAGCCTGAACAAAGCGAAAATGGCTCCCCTGGCAAAATTTAAGTTAATTCAGGACAATAAGCAAGAACTTAGCGGAAATTGGGAACTTGATTATATATCCGGGCCGAGGATCGCCTTTGATGGTTTATATCCCAATCGCAAACCAACGATGGCATTTGATGCTGCCAGCGGTAAAGTAAGCGGCAATAGCAGCTGCAACAACTACAATATGACTTTCAAAACAAACGGGAATACGATTAATTTTGGTCCCATTATGTCAACGAAAATGGCTTGCGAAGGTAACGGAGAAGCAACATTTTTTTCAACTTTAGAAAAGGTAAATACATACAGTGTTAGCGAGAATACGCTAACATTCATTATGGGAGATATCGCCATCATGCGATTTAAACGTAAATAGAAGAAATTGCTAAATTCAACTGAAAAGGCTTTGTTTTTAACAAAGCCTTTTTTAATACATATTGATATTTGTTGTCCTTAGAAGTGCAAATCAAACTGGGTTAACTAAACAAAAGCACTAAAACCGGTTATGCTTCTACCAACAATCAATGAATTAATCTCTTTGGTCCCTTCGTATGAATAAATTGCTTCAGCATCGGCTAGAAATCTTGCGACATTATACTCCAGCAAAATTCCATTTCCACCCATGACCTCCCGGGCTTTGGAAACAATATCTCTCGTACGTAAAGAACAAAATACTTTTGCCAGTGAGGCATGTTCATCCCTTAGTTGTCCTGCATCCTGCAATTCAGATAATCTGAAGACAAGGGTTTGCATAGCTGTTAAATTGGATAACATTTCAACCAAGTGATTCTGGATAAGCTGAAAAGAGGCAATAGGCTTACCAAACTGCTTTCTTTTACGCGTATAATCCAAAGCATTTTCATAGGCCCCTCTCGCGCACCCTACCGCCATCCAGGCCACTCCCGCCCGCGTCATTTGAAGAACCTTTCCAGTATCTTTGAAGGAATTGGCATTTTGCAGGCGATCACTCTCTGGAATAACACAATTGCTCAACGTAATAAGACCATTTTGAACAATACGCAACGCCATCTTATCTTTAATCTTCTCCACTGAAAAACCTGGGTTATCTTTTCGTACGATAAAACCTTTAACTTCTCCATCATCGAGATCCCTGGCCCAAACAATGGTGATATCAGAAAATGTAGAATTCCCTATCCATTTTTTTTGACCATTTAGGACCCAACCTTCGGATGTTTTTTTACAAGTTGTTGTCAATCCGCCTGCTGCTCCCGATCCCACTTCGGGTTCGGTCAAACCAAAAGCACCTATAACTTGCATCTGCTGCATTTTAGGTAACCACTCTTGTTTTTGTTCTTCAGATCCGCAGATATAAATTGACCCCATTGCCAAACCACTCTGTACTCCAAAGAATGTTGCAACGGAAGCATCTACACGCGCTATTTCAGCCGCTATGACCCCCTCCATCAATGAACTTCCGCCCATACAGCCATACCCTTCGTAAGTATAGCCACAAATATTTAAAGCAGCTAGTTTCGGTATAATTTCAAAAGGGAATTCATCCCTTAACCAATATTTATTGACTATTGGTTTGACTTCGGTCTCCATAAAATGCCTTACCTTCAACTGCAATGCACGATCCGATTCATTTAATTTACTATCCATATCATAGAAATCACCATTAATAGGAGGTAATTCCTTTTTCTCCTTTCCAGTGCTCAACATCTTCATTAGACCATGAAGCTGTTTATCATCCATTTTTGATACCGCATCCATTACTGCTCCCAAATCGACTTTCTTTGATATTTCTTCCAATTTGCCAAAGTCTATTGATTTAGCCAAATCCATTATATTCTTTACTTTATCAAACATAATTGCAATTTCTTTTTAAGTGTTTACTTTTTAAAATAAGAAAAATAATCGAAAATTGTTTGTTAGTTGCCTGCCATAAATTGACCATATGGAAAGCGATAGATGGCGAAAAAATTGGCAACATCTTACTTAAATTGCGAATATATTTCATGATGAAAATACTAATCTTGAGAACATCCTTAATAAAAGACTACAAAATAAACAACTATAAAACAGTATGTTATAAATATTATAAAAAAAATATATTTTTTTGGGTTACCTTTTATGGTTACGTGTATTAAGAGATGAAAAAGAAAATTATTTCAATTTAAATTAGAAAATTAGAAAATGAAAAACGCATTAAAATTCGGTTTCTTAGGTTTAGCTTTAACTGTAGCTTTCGCATCTTGTAACAATTCAGAGAAAAAAGCTGAAGGTGCTGCAGATTCAGCTTCTGCTTTAGTTGATTCAGCTGCTAACACATTGGATTCAGCTGCTACTAAAGTTGACTCAGCTGCTGCTAAAGTTGATTCAGCTGCTGCTAAAGTTGATTCAGCTGCTACTAAAAAATAATTTAGGACTGAATAACGCATTTGGAAGGCCTTTTGTATAAAGGCCTTTCTTTTTTTCAAAAAAATAAAAATAGGGGTTACCTTTTCAATTTAATGGTATTAACTCCTAAATAACAAGATTTAAAAATATTTTAATTTTAATAAAATGAAAAACGCATTCAAATTCGGTTTCTTAGGTTTAGCTTTAACATTAGCTTTTGCATCATGTGGTGAAACAGCTAAAAAATCTGATGCAGCTACTGATTCAGCTAATGTTGCTTTAGATTCAGCAAACACTCAATTGGATTCAGCAAAAACTGCTGTTGATTCGGCAAAAAGTGCTGTAGATTCAGCTGCTGCTAAAGTTGATTCAACTAAAGCTGCTCACTAATTCTTTGAAATAGAATTTACCACGTATAAAAAAGCTTCCTTCAACAAGGGAGCTTTTTTTATATCTGCACCAATTAAATTGCTAAGCTCCAAGCATTTTTTTACCTTTGCCAAAAATCATTCAATCTATGGCTTTATCATCTTTAACAGCAGTTACGCCTATCGACGGACGCTACTACAATAATACTCACGAACTTTCAGCTTTTTTTTCTGAATTTGCCTTAATAAAATATCGCGTACGCGTAGAAGTCGAATATTTTATTGCATTAAGTGACTCAGGCATTGCTCAATTGCAACAGTTTGACAAAGCATTAAATGAAAAATTGCGCGATATCTACAGAAACTTTTCGGAAGAAGATGCCATCTGGATTAAGAATACAGAGAAAGTTACAAACCACGATGTTAAAGCCGTTGAATATTTTCTAAAAGATCAGTTTGAAAAATTAGGATTACAAGATTATCTTGAATTCATCCATTTTGGGTTGACTTCGCAAGATATCAATAACACGGCGATTCCACTTTCATGGAAAGAAGCTATTAAAGAAAGCTATACCCCAGCGATCCAAGAGTTGCTTCAAGAGCTAAAATCTCTGGCGACTTCTTGGTCAGACATTCCAATGCTAGCACGTACTCATGGACAACCTGCCTCTCCAACGCGGTTGGGCAAAGAATTTTATGTTTTTATCGAACGAATAGAGCGCCAATTACAATTATTACATCATGTACCCTATTCAGCCAAATTTGGTGGAGCAACGGGTAATTTCAATGCACATCATGTTGCCTATCCAGCAACTAATTGGGTTGATTTTGGCAATAATTTCGTAAACAATATTTTAGGTCTGGACCGTTCACAAACGACGACACAAATTGAGCACTATGATAATTTTGCAGCAAGCTGTGATGCATTGAAACGGATCAATAATATTATCATCGATTTATGCCGCGATATTTGGACCTATATTTCGATGGAATACTTTAAGCAAAAAATTACTGCTGGTCAAATCGGTTCTTCAGCCATGCCGCATAAAGTCAATCCAATTGACTTCGAAAATGCAGAAGGAAACTTAGGTATTGCAAATGCTGTTTTTGAACATCTTGCGGCCAAATTACCAATTTCCCGTCTTCAACGAGATTTAACAGATTCTACAGTATTACGAAATATTGGTGTTCCATTTGCACATACCTTAATTGCCATTAAATCGACTTTGAGGGGTCTACGTAAATTAATATTAAACGAATCTGCATTGGCCAATGATCTGGAAAACAACTGGGCTGTTGTTGCTGAAGCGCTGCAAACTGTATTAAGAAGAGAAGGCTATCCGAAACCATATGAGGCGTTAAAAGATCTCACACGTACAAATACACATGTAACAAAAGAGACCATAGCAACATTTGTTGACAATCTGAATGTATCAGAGGAAGTTAAGGAGGAGTTGAAAGCGATTAGCCCTTCTAACTATACAGGTGTCACTTTATAAGCTTTGACTTATAGATGACCTTAACAAAGCGTCTTTTGACATATATTTGCTTGGAATAAAATTAGATAATACATGGCTACGATTAACGTATATACAGAGTCTACACCCAACCCTTCTACAATGAAGTTCTTGGTCAATAAATTGTTGATCAATGGCAGTGTGGATTTTCCAAATAAAGAGGCAGCACAAGATTCACCATTTGCATTTGAATTATTCAAATTTAATTTTGTAAACGGGGTATTCTTCGCAAGTAACTTTGTTACCATCACTAAAACCGATGATGCGGAATGGGAAGACATTGAAGCCTTACTAAAAGATTTTGTAAAAGGAGCTGTCGAATCCGAGCTCGCGGTAAAAACGGTACACCACGATACAGAAGTAAATTTTGAGGGTACCGAAACCGAAGTTAAGATACAGCAAGTACTGCATGATTATGTGAGACCTGCTGTTGAACAAGACGGTGGCGCTATCCACTATAAATCCTTCAACGAAGGCATAGTGACTGTTGAGCTTAAAGGTTCTTGCAGCGGGTGTCCATCCTCCACAATTACATTAAAAGCAGGTATTGAAGGGTTATTAAAACGCATGGTTCCAGAAGTGACCGAAGTTGTCGCAGAGGCAATGTAATTCACTATCATTGAATACAAAATATGAAAAAGGATTCAGCAACTTCCTTTTGCTGAATCCTTTTTTTAACTCTAATAACAAGAAGAGAAATAATCTGTATCTATCATCTTCTTGTCACCTCTATTTTAAAACCTAATTGACGACTTCAAATGAATCTTTAAGTGGAAGATTAACAGAAGAATTACCTACGAATATTTCAAATTTACCAGGCTCGACCGTCCAGTTATTATGCTGATCCAAAAGTTCTAGGTGGGCAGGTAAAACAGTAAACTGTACGGTCTTCTTCTCACCGGGATTAAGTCCAACTTTTTCGAACCCACGCAAATCCATCTCATAAGTCGTTACCGAGGACAGCACATCTTTGATATAAAGCTGTACAACCTCAGCACCTTTTCTCTTCCCTATGTTTTCCACATCAACTGAAACTGTGAGTGAATCTGTCGGTTTAATCTGCCTCTTTGTGAGTTGCAAATTGGAGAAACTAAAATCTGTATAGCTTAGACCATATCCAAAAGGGTATAAAAATCCAACAACCCGACTATTTCCCCATCCATTGGGTCCAACCCCCGGTTGTCCGGCCTGTGCTGCAGGTTTAGTCGGAAAATTCATTTCAATCTGTCCGACGGACTTTGGAAATGAAATCGGTAATTTTCCACTTGGGTTATACTCTCCAAACAGCATTCCAGCGAGTACATTTCCTGATTGATTGCTCAGAAACCAGCTTTCTACGATTGCAGGCAAATATTTGTTTTCCCAATTGATAGAAAGGGGCCGACCATTGACAAGCACTAGAACAATAGGTTTACCTGTTTCTTTCAATTTCATCAAATAGTCACGTTGCTTACCCGGCAAATTTAGATCTGACCGTGACCTGCTTTCACCGACTTCCCTTTCCGACTCTCCCATCACAGCGATGATCAGGTCTGATTCTTTACCAATACGAACGCCTTCGTCCATAATGCCTATCTCTTCGCTTGACAACTCTGTTGGAATAATCTCGCTCTCGGGCCAGTTTTTATCCACTACATCTACCCCTTTGGTGTATTCGACCCGAAGCGCCTTTGTTTTTGCATAATTTATGATCCCATCTTTGATTGTTGTAACCGGATTATTGGAAGGTCCATATCGACTTGTTGTATAATTTGTTGCTTCTGCCATCGGTCCTGTCACCAAAATCCGTCTGTATTTATTGACATCTATTGGGAGTATATTTTGTTCATTTTTCAGGAGAACAATAGACTCTTTATTCACCTGTAGAGAAACTTCCTCGTCAGCAGGCGTATGCACCTTCTTATCGGCAATAGCTGTATCTTCTATCAATGGGTGATCAAATAAACCTAGTTTAAATTTCACGGTCAAGACTTCACGAACGCGCTGATCCAATATTTTAATATCCAGTCCGCCCTCCGCAATCAATTCCATTAATGGCGTTAAATAAGTACTTGGTGGATCGAAATTCGTTCGGACATTCAGACCTGCTTCAAGTGCTTGCTTAATAGCATCTTTATAACTTGCCGCAACATGGTGTTTATTGTAAATAAACTCCAAGGCCTCACTGTCAGACACCACATAACCTTCAAAACCATAATCTTTGCGTAATAAATCCTGCAAAAAATAGCTACTAGCTGACACAGGCACACCATCATAGTCATTATAACTACTCATGACGCCCAAAGGTTTGGCCTCTTTTATGACCCTTTTAAAAGGGTAAAGATGAAGCGAATGCATCTCACGAAAACCAACATGCGGGTCTGTACGTGCATTTCCATCTCTTCCCCCTTTAGGTATAGAATAGACCGCATAATGTTTCAATGTGGAGGCGACACCATTTTGTTGGATTCCTAAAACAACCTGCTTCCCCATCTCAGCAATATGAAATGGATCTTCGCCATAAGTTTCGACAACTCTTCCCCATCGCGGATCTCTAGAAACATCAAGAATAGGCGTATAGACGTTGGTATAGCCTAAATACTTAGCTTCTCTTCCAATCGTCTCCCCTGCTTTACGTACAAGTTTAGTATTCCATGTACTTCCAATATTGATCGGTGCCGGCAAAGAGGTCGCCCGGTCATGGTTGAGGCCATGAATACCTTCATTTGTAAAATCAACGGGAATACCAAGCCTTGTGTTTTCCACAAACCATTTTTGAACATTATTTAGCGCTTGTGCGTGGCGGCTAAAGGGATATGAAAATGAACTTTTTGCAGATTTATTATAAGCCAAGCTATTTAGCATTTCGTCGATATTGGCCAAGCCATATTTCCAAATCTCTTTATCCCAGGCCGCTGTAGGCTGTTCATCTTTCAAAACCCGTCCATAACCATAAAGTGTAACTGTTTGATTAGCCTTCTCTTGAACAGTCATCTGACTCAACAGATCTTCTACACGGCTGGTTATGTTTTGTTTAGGATCTTCATAGACATCTTTCTTTCCATTTTTATTAAAATCGATCCAATCTTGACGATAAATAGACGTTTGCTGGGCAGAAGAATGCAGATAAAGCGCAGTAAGTGCTGAAAAAATAAGACAGTTTTTGAGTTGATTGGGCATTTTACTGAAAATTGTTGGTTTTATAACGTGAAGCAAGGTACAAAAAAAATTAAAATCCTAAGATCAGACGCTTCTTCGTTTCGGAATAAGTCAATATAAATTCATTTTTTAACAAGCATCTAGCTTAAAAATAGTTAACTTTACGACCAATTGTGAAACCAACAAAAAAAATGAGTGCAGATATTAACAAACTAGAACAAATTGCATCACAGGTAAGACGTGATATCGTACGTATGGTACACGCTTGTCAATCAGGACACCCAGGTGGTTCGTTAGGTTGTACAGATTACTTTGTGGCGCTTTATTTCAATGCAATGAAACGCAATTCTTCCTTTGACATGGATGGAAAAGGAGAAGATCTATTCTTTCTGTCAAATGGACACATCTCTCCTGTATTTTACAGTACATTGGCGCATGCTGGATATTTTGATGTTAAAGAATTAGCAACGTTCAGAAAAATCAATTCCAGACTTCAAGGTCACCCAACCACACATGAAGGTCTTCCCGGTATCCGTATTGCGTCGGGATCATTGGGTCAAGGATTATCTGTTGCAATTGGAGCGGCACAGGCAAAAAAATTGAATAAAGACAATAATCTAGTTTATGTATTAATGGGGGATGGCGAATTGCAGGAGGGCCAAGTTTGGGAAGCTGCAATGTACGCACCACACAACAAAATTGACAATTTGATTGCTACCGTTGACTATAACAAAGCACAAATTGATGGATCTACAGATCAAGTACTATCTCTAGGTGATCTTCGCGCAAAATGGGAAGCTTTTGGGTGGGATGTCATGGAAATTGCTAAAGGTAATGACATGAATGCTGTTGTTGCTGGTTTAGCAGAGGCTAAATCACGTACAGGAAAGGGTAAACCGGTCATTATTTTGATGCATACTGAAATGGGTAGCGGTGTCGATTTTATGATGGGTTCTCACAAATGGCATGGTGTTGCTCCAAGTGACGAACAATTGGCGGCAGCGTTGAATCAGCTTACAGAAACTTTAGGAGATTACTAGAATGAAAAAATATACTTATACAGAGTCAAAAGATACACGTTCGGGATTTGGTGCAGGCTTATTGGAGGCAGGAAAGCAAGATGAGAATGTGGTCGCATTATGTGCTGATTTGATCGGTTCGTTAAAAATGAACGATTTTATTAAAGAATTTCCAGAGCGCTTTTTCCAAATTGGTATTGCGGAAGCAAATATGATGGGCATTGCTGCCGGATTGACTATCGGTGGTAAGATCCCATTCACAGGTACATTTGCAAATTTCTCAACTGGACGTGTTTATGATCAGATTCGCCAATCGATTGCTTACTCGGATAAAAATGTGAAAATTGCTGCCTCACACGCCGGTCTAACACTAGGCGAAGATGGTGCAACTCACCAAATCCTAGAAGATATCGGATTGATGAAGATGTTACCAGGAATGACAGTAATCAATCCTTGTGATTTCAATCAAACAAAAGCAGCTACAATTGCAGCTGCAAAATATGAAGGACCGGTTTATTTGCGTTTTGGTCGCCCTGTAGTTCCTAACTTCACTCCCGCCGATCAAGAATTTGTGATTGGTAAAGCTGTGTTATTAAACGAAGGAACAGATGTAACAATCATCGCAACAGGACACTTAGTATGGGAAGCTATTCAGGCTGGTGAGAAATTAGCTGAATTAGGTATCAATGCCGAAATTATCAATATCCATACAATTAAACCTTTGGATACGGAGGCTATTTTGAAATCTGTTGCGAAGACAAAATGTGTCGTAACTGCAGAAGAGCATAACCGTCTTGGCGGTTTAGGTGATAGCGTTGCTCAGGTACTAACAAGAGAATTACCGTCTCCACAAGAGTATGTTGCTGTAAATGATAGTTTTGGAGAATCAGGAACTCCAGCTCAGTTGATGGAAAAATACGGTTTGAATGCTGATACTATTGTTGCTGCAGCTCAAAAAGTAATCAAAAGAAAATAATAAAACTACGCAGGTCAATATATGGATGACGCTTTAATTATAGCAAAATTCGCTGAAGAGAGTACGCGAGAAGAAGCTTTCCGTTTATTGTTGAAGAAATATCAACAGAAGATTTATTGGCACGTGCGAAGAATGGTTATCGATCATGACGATGCAGACGATGTCGTTCAAGATATCTTTGTGAAAGTCTGGAAAAACCTTGGGAATTTCCGTGAAGATTCACAACTATACACTTGGCTTTATCGTATTGCAACAAATGAATGTATCACCTTTTTAAATAAGAAAAAGCAGAAGCAGAACGTGTCGTTGGATGACGACACGACTGCTTATCTGGCAGAAACACTCGCGGATGGCAGTTATTTTAATGGCGATAGAGCCCAAATGAAATTGCAGCAGGCTTTATTAACCTTACCAGAGAAGCAGAAATTGGTCTTTAACATGAAATATTTTGAAGACATGAAATATGAAGAGATTTCAGAAGTACTCGGAACAAGTGTTGGAGCACTAAAAGCCTCCTATCATTTAGCCGTCAAAAAAATAGAGTCTTTTTTTAACAATCACGATTAAACCTTTTAGCAAAATCAGGTTCTAACAGATACTATGAAGGAAAATGGCACATATCATGATGGGCTGGAGTCTACCAATCTTCCAGCATCTTTGCGTGAAAATCCATTTGGCGTACCCGAAAATTATTTCAGTGATTTAGAATCAAAAATAATTACACAAGTCAAATTGGTTGCATGCAAGGACGAATCCATCTTTGAGGTTCCAGAAGGATATTTTGATAACCTTTCTGATGCCATCTTGTGCAAAATAGCGGAGGATAAGTTAAAAGAGAAAGTCACTACAGACGGTTTCGAAATCCCAGTACAATACGCTTCCGAGTTATCCTCAAATATCTTCAACCGCATTTCTGAAGATAAATTAAAAGAAACGATTGTGTCTGATGGATTTATACTCCCTACTGATTACAACCAAACGCTAGAAAATTCGATCTTCGCTCGCATTGCTGAGCAAGAATTGAAGGCGGCAATTCCTACAGATGGTTTTACAGTTCCGGTTGGTTACGAAGAAGCATTGGAATCGACCATTTTTGCACATATTACTGCAGAACAGTTAAAAGAAACGATTGTTGAACCGGGTTTTGATATTCCGCAACATTATTTTGAAACTCTTTCGGACAGAATTATTGATACTGTACAGGAGCACGAAAAGGATAATACGCCTATCTACCAAATAAGCAGACGGAAAAAATGGTATGTACGCTATGCTGTTGCAGCTTCCTTCGCTGCTATGTTGAGTATAGGAGGATATTGGGGTTATCAATATCAACAGCAAGATGCTACTCTAGGAGAAGGTGTTGCAGAAGAGCAGTTGAGCCAGCATTTGTCAGAAATCCCTAAGCAGGAAATTATCAACTACCTTGCCGCATCAGCCTCTGGTGACGATATGATCTATATGTCTCAGTATACTGATGAAGCAAATCTCCCCACAAAGGGGGTTGGTAGCAATATATCTAAACAAGAAATAGAAGATTATCTAAACTATACCTTATAATGATGTTCAATAGAAAAAACATATGGATAACATTGTTCTTTAGTATATTTTCTATTGCCTTGGGCTTTGCACAAGACAAAAATCGATTTCAAGCTATAGAAAACGAAAAGATAGCTTACATTACTAAAGAACTAGATTTAACGCCAAGAGAGGCTCAACAATTCTTTCCACTCTATAACGAGTATAGCCAGACATTGTGGGATATCAGGAAAGAGAAATTGAATGGAACCCCTAAAAACAGTTTCAGAGGTGGTTCCAGAGATGTATTGCAGTACGATGCTAAAGAAGTGGAGATCAAAAAGGAATACCGTGCCAGGTTTGCAAAGGTTATAGGTAATGCCCGGGCATCCCAATTTTTTGAAGTAGAACAGGAATTTAGAGAACATCTATACAAATCCTTACAGAATAGAAGAAAATAATCACGAAAATAAAAAAGAAGTCTTGAAGACTTCTTTTTTATTTTCGGACATTTGTAAGATCATGTTAAGCAACAGAGAATTATTTTTAATGAATACCGCTCAGACTTCTAGCTCACCTAGATTAGTTGAAGTGGTCAAGGCCGAAGGTGTCTACCTTTATGGACCTAACGGGGAAGAATACATGGACCTCGTCTCCGGTTTTAATGTCAGCAATATAGGTCATCGTCATCCAAAGGTTCTGGAGGCTATCAAATCACAGTTAGACCAATACTTACATGTAACAGTTTACGGTGAATTTGTACAGGCGCCGCAGGTCCAATTTGCGACAGAATTACTAGCCGAACTCCCTGCTAATTTTCAATCGGTCTACCTTACCAACAGCGGCACGGAAGCGGTAGAAGGATCTATGAAAATAGCAAAGAAATATACTGGTCGCAAGCAGATTATCGCTGCAAAAAAAGCCTACCATGGTAGCACACAAGGCGCACTCAGTCTTATCGGAAACGACGAGTATCGTAAAGCGTATGCTCCGCTCCTACCTGAAATAGATTTTATCCAGTTCAATAACCTGGAAGATTTAACAAAGATTACGGAACAAACAGCCGCAGTTATCCTCGAGGCTATTCAGGGAGAAGCTGGCGTTCGGGTACCGGATATCGCTTATATGCAAGCCGTCAGAGAACGCTGTGATGAAACAGGCACTCTGCTGATCTTTGATGAAATTCAAACTGGTTTTGGCCGTACGGGACGTCTTTTCGCGTTTGAACATTTTAATATTGTTCCCGATATTCTGATGCTAGCAAAAGGCATCGGTGGTGGCATGCCTTTGGGCGCATTTGTTGCTGCCAAAGAGGTGATGGACGTTATCAAGGACAATCCGATGCTTGGCCATATCACCACTTTTGGGGGACATCCCGTAAGTTGCGCAGCAGCACGCGCTTCACTTGCGGTGATCAGGGAAGAAAAACTGGTGGGACAAGTAGAAAGAAAAGCGCATTTATTTAGAGAAAAGCTCAACCATCCTGCAATCAAAGAGATCAGAGGATTGGGGCTTATGATGTGTTTACAACTGGATTCTTTTGATCAAGTTTACAATGTCAGCAAGTACTGTGCTGAAAATGGTGTCATGATCGATTGGTATCTTCACTGTGAGACAGCCCTACGTGTGGCTCCTCCATTGACAATTACAGACTTTGAAATTGAAAAAGCTTGTAACATCATTATAAAAGGTTTGGAAAAGTATGCTTAAAGTATGTAACTTTAAACATAACAAAAACCTAATAATGAACACAAACCGCAGATCTTTTATTAAAAAAAGCATTATTGGCACCGGTCTATTGACTGGCGCCAATTTACTGGGAAACGATGTATTCGCGCACGAATCAACAGCTAATTCCTCAAAAATCAGTTTAAATAACGATGATATTATTTTATTTCAGGGGGATTCCATTACGGATGTAGGCCGGGATAGAAATAACAAAAATGCCAATGATACAGGCGCATTGGGCCACGGCTATGCCTTGCTGGCCGCCAGTCAACTCTTAAATAAATATCCGGCAAAGAAGCTAAAGATTTATAATACGGGTATCAGTGGAAATCGAGTACCTGATCTTCAAAAGCGTTGGCAGGACGACACTCTTTCAATTAAACCAACTGTATTGAGCATCTTGATAGGTGTAAACGATTTCTGGCGGACAATCGACCGGGGAGCGCAGACTACCGTTGAAGACTATAAATCCCAATATCAACAGTTGCTACATGAAACACTTCAAAAACTTCCGAATGTCAAATTGATCATTGGCGAACCCTTTGCAGTCAAAGGAGTGGGACATATCACGGACGCTTGGTATCCTAAATTTTTAGCTTACCAGGAATCCGCCCGGGAGATCGCAAAAGAATTCGGAGGGCTTTTAATCCCCTATCAAAAAATATTTGACAATGCCCAAAAGAGTGCGCCTGGTGCCTATTGGGCAGCAGATGGTGTGCACCCCACACTTGCTGGCGCACAGATGATGGCATCCGCATGGATGGACTGTATCAAATAATAGCGATAACAGGAAGAAAAAGAGCGGATGTTTTGAACATCCGCTCTTTTTTCTAAAAGGGTCTGTTTTATTGATTTGTATTTTTCACTAAGATATCAACGACCGCGTTACACTTGATTATCGGCTAAAAAAAATCTTCTCTGCTTTCCTAGCTGTTGCTGTTTCCGAGAAATCAAAGGTTTTGTTTTAACATATCCACGTGAAATAATCTATGATCTAAATTTCTTTATAGGCCGTTTTTTGTAAGTCTGGCAGAAAGTAAGCCACAATACCAATCAATGGAAGATAAGAACAGAGGTGGTAAATAAACTCAATAGAAGTATGGTCTGCCTGCCATCCAAGTACCGCAGAACCAATCCCCCCCATTCCAAATGCAAAACCGTAAAATAAACCTGAAACCATACCTAACTTTTTGGGTAACAGTTCTTGTGCGTAAACGATAATTGCAGGAAAGGCTGATGATAATATCAATCCGATAATCACGATTAATACCCCGGTCATTGTAAGCCCAACATAAGGTAATGCCAATGCAAATGGTGCTACCCCCAAGACGGAGAACCAGATCACGTATTTACGGCCGAATCGATCGCCAAATGCGCCTCCTAATAGGGTTCCTACCGCAACAGCTATCAGAAAATAAAATAGATAAACTTGCGCTTCCACTTCGCTAATTCCGAATTTCTTTATTGTATAAAACTGAAAGTAGTTTGTAATGCTTGCTATATAGAAGTATTTTGATACGATCAATAATAGGAGTATAATAACAGTCGTAACAATCCTACTATTGGGTAAATCAGGTACACGTATAGTTCGTTTCGTCGATTTTGCTGTATTCTGGAGTCTTTTCTTATACCAGGTACCGATATAATATGATATAAATTGGCCGAGAATTGTGAATAAGCACATCCAGGCGATTGCCTGTTGGCCTCTCGGTAAAACCAAGAAAGCAACAATGATTGGCGCCATCGCGGTACCTGCATTTCCGCCAATCTGAAAAATAGACTGCGCCATACTTCTCCTTCCCCCAGACGCCATGTAGGCAACGCGCGAAGATTCAGGATGAAAGATTGAAGAACCAATCCCGACAAGAAAAACAGAAAATAAGATCCATTCATAACTATGTGCTTTCGAAAACAAAAGCATACCGAGGAGTGAAAAAGACATCCCTATAATTTGGGAATACGGTACAGGATGTTTGTCTGTAAATGAGCCTACAACAGGCTGGAATATGGACGCTGCTATCTGATAAACCATTGTAATCATCCCAACCTGAGAAAAGCTCAGGTGATGTTCTTCTTTAAGTAAGGGATAAGTTGCTGGTATCACTCCTTGAATCATATCATTCAAAAGATGCACCATGCTCACGGCAAACAAAATAGAAAAAATAGGTCTACTCGTTTTCTCTTGTATCATGACGTCATTCAAAAATTAAAAAGGTCGATTTTCTCAAATCAACCTAAACTATCTTCATATAATTATATTACGCGTACCAATAATCCCTTCAGATATTCACCTTCTGGGAATGAAGCCCGCACGGGATGGTCTTCAGGTTGGTGAAATTGTCTAATAAACTGAATTTCTTTACCGGCATCCAATGCTGCCCAAGCGAGCACTTGTTTAAAGGTGTCCATATCCATTGCACCTGAACAAGAAAATGTCGCCAATAGCCCGCCGCTATTTAGCAGCATCAATCCACGACGGTTCAAGTCCTTATAAGCCCTTGATGCTCTCTCCAATGCGGATCGAGAAGGCGCATATTTGGGTGGATCCAAGACGATCAGATCAAATTTTTCACCTTCATCAATGAATTTCCGCAATTGTTTATTTACATCAGACAAAATTGCTTTGTGCCGTCCCGGTTCAAAACCATTTTCAGCAATATTCTTTTCTAATGTTTCAATAGCCAGAGCCGAGCTATCTACAGATACTACCTCTGATGCTCCGCTTTTCAAGCTATTTAAGGTAAAGCCACCGGAATAGCAAAAACAGTCAAGAACTCGTTTATTAGTTACATATTTTGCCGTAAGCTCCCGATTCTCCCGCTGATCACAATAGAATCCAGATTTTTGTCCATCAATAATGTTTACTTTATAATGAATACCATTTTCGATAACGTCGACAAATTCAGGTGGAACCTCGCCATACAAAAGACCGTTTGTATCGGGCAGTCCCTCATGTTCACGCGATTTCAGGTCGCTCCGCTCATAAATTCCTTTCGGTCGCAATAAAGCATTCAACTCATCGATAATAATTGATTTGACTTTTTCAACCCCAACGGAGTGAACCTGAATAGATATAAAATCCGCATATTTGTCTGCAATCAGTCCAGGAAGGAAATCTGCTTCTGCAAAAATCAAACGTACAGTATTCGTAACGCCTTCTTCTAGCAGATGTTGTCTTGCTGTTACTGCCTTTTGAATACGTGCACGCCACCAATCTGCATCAATCTGTGCTTGAGGGTTCCATTCCAATAGGCGAATGGCTACACGTGAACTATTGTGAAATAAACCATAGGCTATAAATTCACGTTCAGCATTGTAAACGCCTACAACTTCGCCATCTTCAATTTTATCGGACAATGATTTAATTGCTCCAGAAAATACCCAAGGATGCAATTGCCAGGCAGCTTTATCCTTACCCTTATTCAAATAAACTGATTTCATTGTTGCAAAATTAACGTATTAATTCGACATCCTGACGAAACTTTCCCGATAAAACAAATTAACATTCTCAATAAATTACATATTTACCCCCAATTTTTCAATCCAAGAATTTTAGCCGTTTCAAGGTGAATAGTAAAAAAGGCTCCTAAAGGAGCCCTCGGTGTTTAGTTATGGTTGATTAGATATTTTTTGAACGCTTCAAAATCCACTTTCAAAGGTTCCGCCAGTTTTTCTTTTCCTTGTAGTGCTTCTGCACCTGCAGGCAACACTATTTTTTCGAATACATCTGCAGCTATTGCATCTGGAAATTTGCAAGGGTGTGCTGTGGATAAGAAAACCGAAGCATACTGACCCAGATTCTCTTTTGCATAAGATTGAGCGCCAAGCCATGCGATTGCCGTATGGGGACAGGCGATATACCCGAATTCTTCAAACAGTTCTTGCATTCCTTCTTTTGTTTCTTCATCTGTAAAAGTATAGGAAGAGAGCATATTTTTTAATTCGGCCACGTTACCACCAAAAAGATCCTGGATACGTACCCAGTTACTCGGGTTTCCAACATCCATCGCATTGCTTAATGTTTGAATAGAAGGAAACGGTTCATATTTACCAGAAGAAAGGAATCTGGGTACAGTATCATTCACATTCGTTGCCGCGACGAAATGCTTCACGGGAAGTCCCATTTTATAAGCCAATAGGCCTGCTCCAATATTACCAAAATTGCCGCTCGGCACGGTAAAGACGACTTCATTAATTCCTTGTGATTTCAACTGTGCATACGCATAAAAATAATAGAATGTCTGTGGGATCAACCGCGCGATATTAATTGAATTGGCAGATGTCAAACGCAGTACACTGTTGAGTTCAGCATCACTAAAGGCTTGTTTTACCAATGCCTGGCAATCGTCAAAAGTCCCCTCAACTTCAATTGCGCGTATATTTTGACCATTGGTGGTTAGTTGTAGTTCCTGCACATCAGAGACTTTACCTTTAGGATATAAGATCGTCACACGTGTTCCTTCTACTCCGAGGAAGCCTAAAGCGACAGCTCCTCCGGTATCGCCTGACGTTGCAACAAGCACATCCAGTAATTTATCATCAGTTTTTGAAAAATAGCCCATGACCCGACTCATAAACCGGGCGCCAAAATCTTTAAAAGCGTATGAAGGGCCATGAAATAGTTCAAGCACTGCTGTACTGTCGGTCAAGAATTTTACGGGAGCGTCAAAGTTAATGGCATCGTTCACAATCTGCTTTAAATCTGCTTTCGGTATGTCATTTCCCAATAATGTGAAGGCCACTTCAAAGGCAATCTCCTGCAAGGAGTATTGTTGTATGTTCTTAATGAACAGGGGATCTAAGTGGGGGATCACCTCGGGCATATACAATCCTTTATCTGCGGGTAGCGAATTAAAGACTGCATCTTTAAAGGACACTTCTAATGTTTTATTATTTGTACTATAAAATTTCATATGCTAATAATCTGTTTTAAAGGCCATATGGAATATCCTGTTATCTTCATTCGTATTTGTGTCTTTAGAAAGCGGATATTCCATTTAATTATCTTCTTTTGGGGTAGAGATCGATTAAAATCCGATTTCATCCCCCTTGATTCTGTCAGTAAATATATTTCAATCTAATACTTTCGGTCCCTCGACGTTAACACAGGAAACGTAGCCAAAACTTTCTATCTCATTTTCTTTGAGGTGTGCCTGAATTTTATCTGCGATATCCCTTGCTATTCGTTCGTCCCTGGTTATTGCTACAACGGAAGGGCCCGAGCCAGAAATACCGAAACTCAATGCACCGAGTTCCAAGGCAATTTCTTTCATTTCATAAAACTGAGGGATCAAAATCGCGCGTGTTGGTTCTATAAGAATATCTTTCATGCTTCTTCCAATGAGATCATAATCTTCTTTAAATAGAGCAGCAACTAATCCGGCTATATTCCCCCATTGGGTCACAGCATCTTTTAATAAGACTTTATCCTTTATCAGTTGTCTTGCGTCGCGTGTCGGAACATCCACTTGTGGAAAAACAACCGCTGCCACGAGTTCTCTTGGTGAAGGAATGGAAATAACATCCAAGGGTTCATTTCCCCGTATTAATGTTATGCCACCATAGAGCGCTGGAGCTACATTATCAGCATGTCCTGTCCCACAGGCCAAACGCTCACCTTCCACACAGAATGGCAACAATTCTTCTTTAGTCAACGGATTGCCAAGCATGGTATTTATGGCGAAAAGCCCCGCGACGGTACTTGCTGCACTGGACCCTAATCCCGATCCGATAGGCATATGTTTATGTAATTCAATTTCAACTCCAACCTTTGAAGAAATATTCAATGCCTGTAGTAGATATTGAACGCAGGCGGAAACAGTATTCTTACTGGGATCCAGCGGAAGTCTTCCATCATCGCCTGTAATTGTCCGTATTGTAACTCCGGGCTGTTGCGTGCGCCGCATAATCACCTCATCGCCGGGTTCTTCAACAGCAAAACCCAATATATCAAAACCACAGATCATGTTTGCAACAGTTGCAGGTGCAAAGACACGAACTTCCGCTAACATGCTGTCTAAATTGATTACTTTATCCTTCAGATATTCTACATTTAAATTATTGGCCATCACGTAATAATTATTTTTCCTTGTTCTTTTATGCTCCAACATTTACCAAATCTGCAAATACACCTGCAGCTGTCACCTCAGCTCCTGCCCCAGGGCCCTTTACTACCAAAGGACGTTCCTTATAGCGTTCTGTAGTAAATGATATAATATTATCGCTACCTGATAAAGCATAAAAGGGGTGGTTTTCATCAACAAATTGAATTGAAATAGAGACCTTTCCATTTTCCAGTTTTCCGATATAACGGATGACTCTATTTTCATCGGCAGCTTTCTTCTTCATTTCTTCGAAATATCCATTTTCTCGTTGCAGTTCTGTATAAAAAGAATCTACTGTATCAGCTTTCAAACAAGCTGGAGGTAAAATTGCACCGAGGTCCACATCTTCTGCTTCAATGGCATATCCCGCATCTCTCGCTAAGATTAGCATTTTACGCATAAAATCTATACCTCCTAAATCATCCCTTGGATCTGGTTCGGTATATCCCAGTTCCTGCGCTTGTTTCACCACATTATAAAAGGAAGCATCCGCTTTAAAATTGTTAAAAATATACGATATTGTTCCAGAGAGGATAGCTTCAATCTTCACAATACGGTCGCCACTCAACATCAAATCTTTAAGAACTCTGACAATAGGTAACCCTGCTCCTACGTTGGTTTCATAAAAGAAATCAACACCGTGTTTATGCGCGGTATCCCGAAGTGTTTTATATTGTTCGTATTTTCCTGAATTGGCAATTTTATTACAAGTGACGATCGAAATATTAGATTTAAAAATATCTTCATAGTATGTCGCTGGCAACTTGCTTGCAGTATTATCAATAAACACACAGTTTGGTAAGTTCAGTGCTTTCATCCTTTCAACAAACAATGCCAAGTCTGATTCGGCTCCATTTTTTGTAAGCTCTTCGGACCAATTACTTAAGTCAACACCTTCGGTATTAAAAAGCATCTTACGACTATTTGAAATTCCAACAACTTTAATTTCAATATCATTTTTATCCAGTAGGAAATCATGTTGATTTTCCAATTGTTTAAATAACGTTGCTCCAATATTACCTGTACCGATATTAAATACATGCAGGGTTTTCTTTAACTCTGCGAAAAACGCATCGTGCACAGCATTGAGTGCCTTGGCCAAATCTCCTTTACCAATAATAACAGATATATTATATTCAGATGAACCTTGAGCGATAGCGCGAACATTGATACCGTTCCGTCCCAGAGCCGCAAATAACCGGCCGGACATACCAGGAGTTTTTTTCATATTTTCACCAACGATGGCCAAAACAGATAAATTATCTTCGATCGCTGGTACGACCAATTTATTGGCCTGAATTTCAAGTTCAAATTCAATTTCTATCAATTGTATGGCGCGTTTGGCATCCGATGGGTTTACAGCAAATGTGATGCTATGTTCCGAAGATGATTGCGTGATCAGCACAACATTGATCTGTTCTCTAGCCAACAGTGTAAAAAGTCGCCCGCTAAAGCCCGATTTACCAATCATACCTGATCCACTTAGGTTGATGACAGAAATATCCGAGATAGAAGAAATTCCTTTTATTGGCAGTGCAGTTTTTCCACTATCAAACTGAATCACGGTCCCTGAGAAATCAGGTTCAAATGTATTCCGAATAACTATCGGTATTTTCTTTAAAAAAGCCGGAATCATAGTTGGAGGATAAATGACCTTAGCACCAAAGTACGATAGCTCCATGGCTTCTGTATAGGATAAGACTGGTAAAGAAAAAGCTTTCTTTACGATACGGGGATCAGCGGTTAGCATCCCATTTACGTCGGTCCAAATTTCAATCGCTGTTGCATCGAGGATTGATCCAAAAATAGCCGCGGTATAATCCGAACCGCCTCTTCCTAAAGTTGTTATACGGCCATTTTCATTACTCCCGATAAAACCAGTGACAAACAGAAGTTTATCTCCATGCGTTATGTACAAGGATTTCACCAATTGCTCAGTTAGCATTTCATTTAAATGAGCATTGCCAAAATTTGAATCAGTTTTCACGTAATGGGAAGCGTCTACAAATAGAGATTCAGGAATATACTGCTCCATCACCTTGGATACCATATAATTCGAACAACGCTCGCCATAGCTAAGTACCAAATCCTTACTTTGATTGCTAAGCTCCTTTAGTGCAAAAATTCCTTGGAGAAGATCTTCTATTTCATTAAAGAATAGTTTCAGCTTTGTAAATACAGGATTTTGGTATTTCACAGCCAGGAGCTCTTTAACAACCGTAAAATGCTTATCCTCTAAGGACTTCAGTCCATCCGAAAAGGACTTTCCTTCTGCAGCGTCCTCAGCCAACTGGGTAAGCAAGTTGGTGACACCCGACATAGCTGACAATACAACTAATGGCTTTTCCTTTGCGTCGTAAGATTTTTTCACAATACTTAGGACCGCCTTTAGACTTTCTACCGTGCCGACTGATGTTCCTCCAAATTTTAAGACTTTCATACTGTTTTATACTGTTTGTTTAGATTGATGATTTTTGTGATAAAAAAGAAGCGCTTTCCTTTGTTGAGGAAAGCGCTTCTAAATATTGTGTCTACAATTATATACAGCGAAACTACTTCCTCCTAAGTTTTATCCCGGTGGTAATAATAATCGACGTAATAATTGTATTTGTGTTCATTGTTTTTGCTTATGTTTTGTAAATATAGAACAAATATTATCACTTTACCAAAGAAAATTAATATTTTTTTTAAGATTCACAATAGTAACCGAGATAGAGTGGCATTCTATCATAATTGAAATGTTTTTAAATGTAGCAAAGGATCTACGGTGCGTAGATAACGATTGACAGAGCCATCGATTCTCAATAAGCCAAAATGAGCGTTATAAAGATGTTAAAATTGTTAAAATTTCGTTAAATACGCTAAAATAAATTTGACCTTAAACTGATATTGTATTATATTCGCAACAGTGCTGTCCAAAATAGATGACAGTGTTGAATTTTTAAAAGTTAAATGTTGTACAAAAAAGCGATTTAATGAAAACAAAGAAATTTATAGCGTCAATGCTATTTATCGGCTTATGTCTAGTGTCGCAGGCACAAACCAACAGAAACTCCAAACCAGAATCAGATCCTGATAACCTAGCGAAAGAATACTTTTCACAAATCATGGGAGTTGCAGTATCAGCAACAACAAACACCAAACTTTATCAATTTGTTTATGAATGGCTTGGTACTCCATACCGTTTAGGAGGAGATTCAAAAAGAGGCATTGATTGTTCTAAATTTTCTTATGAATTATACGACAAAGTGTTTAACACTTCTTTAGGGTATAATAGCAGAAATCAGTATTCTCAAGTCAAAACTGTTGAAAAGAATGAACTTAAAGCAGGTGATTTGGTATTCTTCAAAATTAGAAGTAGAAGTATTACCCATGTGGGCGTTTATATCGGGGACAATAAATTTGCACATGCATCTTCAAGCAAAGGTGTCATGATCAGTAACTTGGACGAGCCCTATTGGAGACGTTATTATTATAATGGCGGTCGTTTACCAGAAGATAATAGATCGCTTACAGCGGAAATATTAAAAGCAGAAAAAGATAATAAATTGAATTAATAAGATTGATCTAATCAAGGAAAAAGTCCAAAGCGTTTAACTCGTTTTGGACTTTTTTTATACAATATAATATCCTATTTTTACCCTATAATCATTGGAATACTATTATGTCGTCAAAGAAAACGCTCATCTTAAATAAAGAACAAATAAAACAAAAATCTATTCGGATTGCCTATCAAATTTTGGAAGACAATTTTGAAGATGAAACACTCGTATTAGTAGGAATTGCTGACCGGGGTTATGTATTTGCACAACGTCTTCAAGCGATCTTGCAAGACATTTCAAACAAGGAGATCCTATTGATTAAGGTCACTATGAAAAAAACAAGTAGATCATTGAGTGCAAACACAGACTTACCTGTTGATCTCGCAAAAGATAAGACGATTATCCTGGTTGACGATGTGCTCAATAGCGGAAGAGCATTAGCTTATGGGCTAGGTGTATTTCTAAATGTTCCGCTTAAGAAAATGAGAACGGCTGTTTTAATTGATAGAAGTCACCATAAGTTTCCGATATTTAGTGACTACTATGGCATGAAGCTTTCAACGATATTAAGAGAACACGTTACTGTTACTCTCGAAGAATTTGACAATGAAGAAGATGCAGCATGGTTAGTTTAAACCATGCTGTTATTTTTTTGAGACTTTCAATTTCATTCCGGGCTTTATCCGATTTCCACTTAAATCGTTTTCATTTTTAAGTCGACCAACAGATGTACCATTTTTATCTGCAATCTCAGATAATGTATCACCTTTCTTCACCACGTAATACGCTGTACGCGTAGCATTAGCTGCACGTTGTTGGTTTTTCTTTGAAGATCTTTCTGTGTTACGAGCTAATTTCGCATTTACAAAATCACCCTCCTTTTTTATCAATAGGTTTTGGCCAGGGACAATTTGATTACCACGCAGGTTATTCCAGGATTTTAAATCCTGTACTGTCACTTCAAACTTATCAGCGATGGAAGCGAATGTCTCTCCAACTTTCACTTTGTATTTACCGTTTTGTAAAGCTTCAATTGAATTTTCATTCTGACCGGTACTTGCCGAAGGAACTGGTGTGTTAAGGGCAGCATACAACTCTTCAGTGGCGATCTTCTTATCGATTACGGGTAAAACTAGTCGCAATGGAGCCTCCTCGGTACCATTTAATATGCTCTTTTTAAAACTAGGGTTCAATGCACGCAATGTCTCTTTTGAAACATGTAAAGCATCCGCGATTTGATTCAATGAAATCCGTTTATTGATATCCAATGCTTGAGTTCTCAGCGAAAGCTCGGTGTCCACAGCATTAATATCATTCTCATCCGCATATTTCATTGCATATGTCATTGCGATAAATTTGGGGATATAGTTTTGGGTTTGTTGTGTGAGATATGGAGCAATATCCCAAAAGGTAGCATTATCTTTTCCGGAACGCTGAATTGCACGGCTAACAGCCCCTTTCCCTCCATTATAGGATGCGATCGCTAATAGCCAATCGCCATACTCATCATAAGCTTCTTTCAAGATCTTTGCGATAGCATAACTTGAAGCAACGGGATCCATGCGCTGGTCGGTATAACTGTCGACAGTAAGGTTATAGGTTTTGGCCTCATAGTACATTAATTGCCACAACCCTGTTGCACCGGCACTGGAGATATCACGTGGATTTAATGACGATTCGACGACGCTTAGATACTTGAGTTCGCGCGGCACCCCGACCTCATCCATGATCTTATCAAACAAAGGGAAATAGTACTGTCCTAATCCCATCATTCTGCACATATAAGGGTTGTAGTTATCTGATGTATATTTAGCAACCAAATCTTTTACCCGTGGCGAGTAATCCAACGGTACCTCCCGTTCTATTGCTTTCAATTTTCGGACCAGCTGTATATCTTCATCTGTAATTTCCGATTCATGCTGTCGGCTATTTCCTGCAGATTTTATACTGTCTAGGTATTGATAAATCTCCTGTTTTTCCTTTTCGATGCTTTTTTGAAAGAAAGTATGGGTAGCTTCTTTCATGCCTTCTACAGCGCTTTCTTGGGCCATGAGTGGTAGCACATAACATACCCCTCCTAGTATTGAAATTAACGTCTGTTTTCCGATCATAAATTTACTGTTAAATCCGAGTTTGATTTATCTGCTGAAAAATCAACAATAATCTAAACGTTTAGAAATGGATTTTAGTATAAAAATGGTTTTCGTCCTTTTTAGCGATAGGACGAGTATAAAACAAAATACGATTCTGTTCCTCACAAAATCGTATCTATGTTATATGGGATCAAAACCGCCCTTATTTGTTATCTTCTACTTCAGATTTTTTTTCAGGTGAAGACTCATCCTTTTGGCCTTCCTTAAATTCTTTCACTCCTTTACCCAATCCGCGCATCAATTCAGGAATCTTCTTGCCACCAAATAATAGTAACAATATTACTACAATGACAATTAACTCTTGCCCCCCGATTCCCATGATTAATAATGATGTTGACATAACTATAATTTCTTGTTTTTCAATTCTTTTAAACTAAAATTTCTCTCTCTCTTTACAAATGTAATGATAATTATTAAATATAGTAATTATTTCTTATCTCGCCAACCAGGACATTGGATTCAGTGGTGTTGATCCTTGATAAACAGAGAAATCGACCATTGGCACACCAGTATCAGAGTCTACATCTGCGGTTCCGATAGTTTGTCCAGTGCTTACTTTCTGTCCTTTAGATACGCTTACACTTCCCATGTTATTATAGACAGTATAGTATTCACCATGTTTAATCATTATGATACGTTGGCCATACATCGTTAAAACACTACTTACCTCTCCTGCGAACACAGCTTTAACAGCCGCACCGCTTGAGGTCTGTATTTTCACGGATATATGCTCTACATTCACATTTCTTCCTACACTTTCTCCTCCAAAATCCTGCATAATTTTCGCATTTGAAACTGGCCAAGGAAGGCTACCGCGGTTGGATCTAAAGTCATTTGAGAGTTTAACCGCCTCCGGTGTACTACGGAGCACTTCTGACTCAGACATCTTTGAACTACTCGTTTTTGTATTGTTTTTACCTTTTGTATTCGAAGCAGATTCATTCGCTTTACGGTTCCGTTCAGCAGCAGCTTCTGCAGCACGTCGCGCTGCCTCAGCCCTTCGGCGTTCAGCTTCAATTTCTCTTCGAATAATTTCCTTGATAGCTGCATTAATACGACGCTCTTCTTTTTGCTTTTGTGTAATATCCTTCTTCACTCCACGTTCTGTAACAATCAAGTCACTCAATTGTCCAGAATAAACCGATCGTTGTTGTGCTATCGTTCTCTTCTCATTTTCCTGCTCTTTCATCAACGAAACCTGTTTATTTCGGTCAGCTTGCAATTGAGCAATTTTTTGTTCAATCTGTTTCTTAGTATTTTCGATATCAGCAGCCTTCAGCTTTCTAGAATCGTTGAACTGCTGTAAGTACTTTACACGTCGGAATCCTTGATTAAAATCCTTCGACGCGAAAATAAACATCAATTTATTATATGCATTTCGGTTTCTGAATGCAAACATCACCATCTTCTCATAGTCACGTTTCATCTTCTCCAGTTCAGCCTTCAACTTATTTACTGCAGCCGTATTCGCGTTGATATGTCTATTAATTACGGCAACTTCCGAAGTAATGGTATTTATCTTCTGTTCACGTAAATTAATCTGCTTACTCAATGCCGTTACTTGCTGTTGAGTCAGTGATTTTTCTTTTGCGATCTCTTTGACCGTATTTTGTAATTCAGCAATTTCACGATTGAGCTTCTCGCGCTGTTTTTCAAGTTCAGCCCTAGTCTGTGCCGATGAAATCCCAATCATGAATAGGAAAACAGCTATACCAAGTATCGTCTTTTTAAAGTTCATTTACAGTACTATTTTTTTGTGTTTGCCATCTTTCTACCCCATCAGTTTACGCCTAACTTTAGCAAACTAATTGCGAAAGTAATAAATCTAATGGAAATAGACAGCTTCTCATCGGATTACTTTATAACGTGACGATACTGAAAAAGGCATTTCGACTGGTTCATTAAAAGTCACTTTGTTAAAATTTATCTCTGTTTTTATCTCTTGGCGACCATCAGAAATGATCATTTTTAACAACATCGGAAACTCCTGTCCGGAAGCCACGGCATATTCACCATAATTGGCTTCCAGTAACTGTTTTTTTGAAAGTTGCGCCAATCTAAATTGATAAGGTCTATTATTATTATTTAACTTGTATAAAAAATCCAGCTCATTCAATTTACCATCCAACTGAACAGACATCGAATCCTGTTTAAAGTTCACCTGATCGATATCGGACAGTAGATTCACAGAAAGGTTAGCCAGCAATAAATCTTGCAAGTTTCCAAAAGTCAGGTCTGGACTGGCAAAACGATAAAGATAGTCAAATGGCTTAACCATATATTCGTTCTGAAATTTATTTAAGATTTGTACACTGTCAGGAGTTATCAGTACCCGTGCCACCTCAATACCTAATGTGGCAGAAATGGAAATCCAGATTCTTTTGTCTTTCTCTATTCTGATATTTGAAGTGACATCATAATTGTCCTTTCCAAGATCAAGGCGCATTTTCGCTTTTCCGGAGAAAGTAGAATAATTTAAATTGGTCAAAAAAAGATTTCGTAAACTATTTTTCTTTGCCTCCCGTGTGTTATCTTTTATGATCAACTCATTTTCCGCTTTGAGGTCAGCACCTTTTAGCAACTTCTTCTTAGAGCTACAAGAAGAAAGCAGAAACACCACAACAGCAACCCAAACAATTTTATTCCACATAACTTTTAGTCTCAATCTTCTTTTTCAATTTCAGCTTGTTTTCCTCCGTATCAACTCCCTTTTCTAAAGCTAAGTTCCATTGTTTAACGGCATCCGTTGTTTTCCCTAACTTCATTAGGATGTCGCCATAGTGCTCCAGTAATACCGAAGTTTGAGGATTTGTGTTCTTCAAAGCTTTTTGAATCCAAACTAGGGCGTCATCATATTTTCCATTTGCAAACAGCACCCAAGCATAAGTATCTTCAAAAGTTCCATTATTGGGTTGCAATTTCGTCGCCATTGCTGCATATTTCGTAGCGTCATCAAGTCGTTCTTTTCTTAACGACAAATAGTAAGCTAAATTGTTCATGGCAGTCACATTTGTACTATCCAGTCGAATAGCCTCTATATAGGCAGCGTCAGAGGCTTTATACATTTTAAGCGAGTTATAAATATCGCCTAAGCCCCCATAAATATTTGCTTGTAGGAAAGGAGATTCATCCTGTGCATTATTGAGCGCGGCTTCCATAAACTTGCGGCTATTATCCATATCCTTTTTCATTAAATAGGCCATACTCGTAAAATAAAGTATAGTTGCATTATTAGGGACATAATGTAAAGCCTCCCCACCATGAGCAATTGCTTGGTCAAACTCTCCCTTGTCCATATCCAAGCTCATCAACATCCGCCAAGCGTCTATCTGATAAGGATTCATGCTAACAGCTACCGCTAATGAGCTCTGCGCTGCAGATTTATCCTCCTTCAACCAAAGTACCTGCCCTTTCGCCATATGACTTTCAGCAATTCGCGGATGAACTTCGATGAGGATATTAGCTAACTCCAAAAGTTGATCCTTCGTATAAGGTCCTTTCGGATTCATTAAGGTCATTATAATCCGATTTTTGTCTCCAAAGTCGATCTTTTTGGATTGAAATCCTTTCTTAAGTGCATCAAACGATAATTTTATTTTTTTATCAAATCGGTAAAGATCAGCTAAATCGAAATAAAGAAAATCTTCCTGTGTGGTCTGAATCCCTTTATTAATATATTCCAATGCGAGTTTAGAATTTTTAGAAAGATTATAAGCCTGAGCCAGTTGACCGTACACTTGAGCAAGAGACGTCCCCTTATCTGCCCAAGGTTTCAACAGGTCAATTACAGCTTTATAATTCCCTGCATCATTTAACAATACACTACCCACCATATCCAATGTATCTGAAGCTGCTGCAATCTCTTTTGTTTTATAGAAGTACTCCAGGGCTACATCCTTGTACCCACCATTGAAAAGGAGCATAATACGTTCACGTTTTAGCGAAGCGGTGTTATTATCATCCTGATCAATCAACTTATCGAGATAAATTAATGCACTGTCGGCGTCATTTTTACTTTTAAAAGCATCTACAGCAAAGCTTAAGTATTCAGGTTTAGATTGGATCTTCAAAGCTTCTTTAATAGCATCGATCGCTCCATCCTGATTTCTCATCTGGGCAAGAAGAATTGCTTTTGTAAAATAGATATCGTCGGCTTGAGGATAATCTGTGAGTATAGCATCCAAAGAATCCATACCCGGGCCAATTTTTCCTTGCTTCAATATCTCCTGTACGTTTTTGAATCGTACTTCATAAGGTTTGGGTTTTCTATCCGGAGACTGTGCATGTAATGAGCGCAGTGCTACAAAGAATAAACAAATAAGACATAAAAAAAATCGTTTATCTAAAAAATTCAATCTCATCTACTTCCGCTATAATAATTAAAAAATTCTTCCTGCAATATACTAACTAATGTAACAATATTCATTCGAGGAAGTTGTAAAAATATTGAGATTAGTGAGCCTTGCTAGAAATTCGACTCGTTTTCAGTAAAATAAGCAAATTAGATTTTAAAATATAGAATAATAGATGTACCTTTGCAGACCCTTGAGATAAGGGGAAGAGAAATTTTTTAATAAATTATTTAAACAAAAGCAAGTGAATACGTTAAGTTACAAAACTGTCTCTGCCAACAAGAACACCGTTAACAAAGAGTGGATCGTTGTTGACGCTGAAGGAGAGATTTTGGGGCGTTTGGCGAGCAATATCGCGAAAGTAATTCGTGGTAAGCACAAGCCTACATTCACCCCACACGTAGACTGTGGAGATAACGTTATTGTTATCAATGCAGACAAAATTAGATTGACAGGAAACAAATTAGGCGACAAAGTTTACGTACGCTACACTGGATACCCAGGTGGTCAACGTTTCGTTTCTCCTAAAGAGTTAATGGCTAAATTCCCTGAGCGCATCATTGAGAAAGCTGTTCGTGGTATGCTTCCTAAAAACCGTTTAGGTCGTCAATTGTTTAAAAACCTTTACGTTTATGCTGGTACTGAGCACAAGCATGAAGCACAAAATCCAAAACCAGTTAAATTTTAAGGAGAATCGACATGTCAACAACTAACACTTCAGGAAGAAGAAAAACTGCTGTTGCCCGCATTTACTTAACTGCTGGTAGCGGGAACATTATCATAAACGGTAAAGACTACAAAGAGTATTTCCCAACATTACCTTTGCAATACATCGCTACACAATCATTGAACGTAGCAGGTGAATTAGCAAACTTTGATGTAAAAGTAAACGTTAACGGAGGTGGTGTTAAAGGTCAAGCAGAAGCTGTTCGCTTAGCGATCGCAAAAGCTTTGGTTGAACTTAACCCAGAAGTTAAACCTGCATTACGCGCTAAAGGTTTAGTAACACGTGATGACCGTATGGTTGAGCGTAAGAAACCAGGACGTCGTAAAGCTCGTAGAAGATTCCAATTCAGTAAACGTTAATCAAAGGAGGATCAAAAAATGGCAAGAACTACTTATCAAGATTTATTGGATGCAGGTGTGCACTTTGGTCACCTTACACGTAAATGGGATCCGAAAATGGCTAAGTACATTTTCATGGAGCGCAACGGTATCCACATCATTGACTTGAACAAAACTCTTACGAAATTAGAAGAAGCTGCTTCAGCTATCAAACAAATCGTAAAATCAGGTCGCAAAGTTTTATTCGTAGCAACGAAAAAACAAGCTAAAGAAATCATCGCACAACAAGCTAAAGAGGTTAACATGCCTTTCGTTACTGAGCGTTGGTTAGGTGGTATGCTTACAAACTTCGCTACAGTTCGTAAGTCTATCAAAAAAATGTCTAACATTGACAAAATGCAAAAAGATGGTACTTATGATGTATTGTCTAAAAAAGAGAAGTTGATGATTCAACGTGAGCGCATCAAATTAGAAAACCTTTTAGGAGGTATCGCTGATTTGAACCGTTTACCAGCGGCTTTATTCATCATCGATGTGAAAAAAGAACACATCGCTGTTTCTGAAGCAATGAAATTGAACATCCCTACTTTTGCAATGGTAGATACAAACTCTGACCCTTCAAATATTGATTTCCCAATCCCTGCAAATGATGACGCTAGCAAATCTATTAGCTTAATCGCAGGTATCATTGGTCAAGCAATCCAAGAAGGTTTGGACGAGCGCAAACGCGACAAAGAAGAAGAAGCTGAAAAAGATGCTGCTGCTGCTAAAGCAAAAGTTGATAATGTTGAAGCTTCAGAAGCTAAACGTCCTCGCAAAGCGAAAGACGGAGAATAATATTTTTATTCCAAACCGGATGGCGTAGCGTTAGTTTCTGGAAAAGTATACTTTTCTTGAGCTAGCCTCTCTGTCCGGTTTTTTGGTTTAACAAGCCCCTTTATCAAGGAATGTTAAACTTCATATTAGCTTAACATGTTTTAAGTTAATATTGTACAAATTTCAGTCGTAAATAATAATAAAAAGAAATAAACATGTCAGTACAAATTTCTGCATCAGATGTAAACAAATTGCGTCAACAAACTGGCGCTGGTATGATGGATTGTAAAAAAGCTTTGGTTGAGTCTAATGGTGACTTTGAAGCTGCTGTAGATTACTTGCGTAAAAAAGGCGCTAAAGTAGCTGCTAGCCGTCAAGATCGCGACTCTAATGAAGGTGTTATCATCGCTAAAGCTACTGCTGATGGTAAATCAGGTATCGTAGTTGAAGTAAACTGTGAAACTGACTTCGTAGCTAAAAACGCAGACTTCGTAGCTTTCGCAGAAAAAATTGCAGATCTTGCATTAAACAATAAACCTGCTTCTTTAGAAGAATTAAAAGGTTTAGAACTTGATGGCAAAAACATTGCTGATTCTTTAATCGAGCAAACAGGTGTTATTGGTGAGAAAATTGACGTTTCTAAATACGAAACTATCTCTGCTGAAAAAGTTATCGCTTATATCCACGGTAATTACCGTTTAGGTGTATTAGTAGGTCTTTCTGCTGACGCAGCTGGTGCTGAAGAAGCGGGTAAAGATGTTGCAATGCAAATTGCTGCAATGAACCCTATTGCAATTGACAAAGACGGCGTTGATCAAAACACAATCGAGCGTGAGATCGCTATTGCAAAAGAGCAAATCATTGCTGAAGGTAAGCCAGCTGAAATGGCGGAGAAAATTGCTCAAGGTAAATTGAACAAATTCTTCAAAGATACAACTTTGTTAAACCAAGAATTTGTAAAAGATTCTTCTAAAAACATTGCTCAATTCTTAGATTCAGTTTCTAAAGGATTAACTGTAACTTCTTTCAAACGCGTACAATTAGGCGCATAAGCAATACAACCATTCTATTAGGAATGGAAAAATTTAAACAGGAGCTATTCAATGGATAGCTCCTGTTTTATTTATATCCCTACTTACTTAATTCCGTCCTATTTCTTAAGCTCAAACCGCATCTTTTATTTTAACCCAATTTTGTGTAACTTAAGGTACATAAAACAATACGACATATGGGTATGTTAAAGGAGAATGCACTAAAAGGAAAACGTATTTTAATTACGGGTGGCGGCACAGGCCTAGGGAAAGCAATGACCGATTACTTCCTCGAGCTTGGTGCGTCTTGTCTAATTACAAGCCGCAAAGATGACGTTATTCAACATACAGCACAAGAATTGTCCGAAAAACATCAGGCAAAATGTATTGCAGTTGCTGGGGACGTCCGTAATTATGAAGATGTTGAACGAATAGTTTCTTATGGATATGAGCACTTGGGTGGCATAGATATTCTCATAAACAATGCTGCAGGGAATTTTATCTCTCCTACCGAACGTCTAAGCCACCGTGCATTCGAGTCTGTCATTGGTATTGTTCTTCAAGGTAGCATAAACTATACACTAGCACTGGGCAAACGCTGGATTGAAGGCAATGAGCATAATAAAGCGATACTTAGCATCGTAACAACCTATGCTTGGACGGGCTCTGGTTATGTAGTACCTTCTGCAACAGCCAAAGCTGGAGTACTTGCGCTAACCAGATCGCTAGCGGTCGAATGGGGTAAAAAAGGAATACGACTTAATGCCATAGCTCCCGGCCCATTTCAGACCTCTGGTGCCATGGAGCGTTTACTTCCCGGTGAATTAGGCGAACTTCTTTCCCCTACAAAACGAATTCCTTTGGGCCGTTTGGGCGAACTAGAGGAACTAGCTAACCTCGCCGCTTACCTAGTCTCTGATTATGCCAATTATATTAACGGAGATGTCATCACAATAGATGGTGGAGAATGGCTTAAAGGAGCTGGAGAGTTTAACGGTCTGGATATTATTCCTGATAACCAATGGGACAATATTGAAAAAATGACCAGAAATGCAAAAAGTACTTAGTAAACATTTAAACAACAAATAGTTTATTATATATTATATCTAATATTTAGAAAGGAAAAAGCAAAGCCTTTGATCCATTTTGCTTAGGTTTGTTGTGATTATTTCTCAAATAGACTCTATATCATATGAATTTATCTTTCGCTTTTCAAAAAATCAAGCACAAACAAAAAATAGAACTAGCTAAAGCGGGCTTTGATTTTGCATTAGTCTACATCTACGAAGGAACACTTGTATCTAAGGGAAATAATTTAAAGTTCCCGAAAGAAAACCTGCTTTTTATGAATAGGGATTCCGAAATACTTGAAACAAAAAAAGATTCAATCATATATACACTCTATTTCTCCAGCTCTTATTTTAAAGACCTACACCATATACAACAAAATTTTAGATTATCATACAATCCAATAGATATCTTCAACTCAAAGACTTTATTAAATAAAAGCCTTTCGCTGAAAAAGGAAAACAAAAAACTAATTGAGCGGGTAATTTCGATGATTCAACAATATGAACATGTGGATGCAGCAGCTTCTATCTTTATATTCCATCAGACAATGTCACTTTTCGCCTTAGTCGAAAATATATTAAAAGATTTGGAGTTACCTATTAATGAGTCTTATGAAATCTCTCAAGAAATCGAGCAATACATCCAGCAAAATATTTATTTCCCAGATAAATTGCAAATCAAGTCTATAGCTGATCAGTTCCAAATATCAGCAAATTATTTTGGTGCATTTTTTAAGAAAAGATATTCAAAAAGCTACAAAACATATATAGATGATATTCGTATTGAATTAATTGAAGATAGATTAGCTTCCAATAAATACACAATGAAACAAATTGTAGAGGAATTAGGATTTAACGATGAAAGCCACCTGACAAATTTTTACAAGAAAAAAAGAAATATCACACCGAGTTCTTATAAAAGATCAAAAAACAGTGCTTAGTTAATGATCAAGCTGGATTACACCATTAAGATCATGATTTAGGGAGCGTTGGATGGCTTCATCCAAAATAAGAACCTTCTTTCCTTGAAAGGTAGTTATTGTATCGTCATTTTCAAAATTTGGGCGGTCGGCATTAAAAGGTTCTAATTTCATTGGAAAATAAATAGGATTCTCATCTTCAGCACCTCCGATGGTCAATAAAATATTGTAGCCTTGTAGCCGTAGACTCTGTAAAGTCTGATAATTTAAACGCTTGAAGATCATAATCCTTGTTTTAGGTTAGAACAAATATTTAGTCACATTGTTTTACTACTCCAATCATTTTTTTGCGTCTTTATTTTTCCAATGAATCCTTAGAACTTTTACTCATTTAATATCATCGGAATAATCGTTTCCCAACAAATCAAAACTTTTTTTTACGGGAGCTGTTTTACAGAATGAATAACATTAGCAGGATTATGTCGAAAAAAGAACGAAAAAATGGAAAAGTAGAAGAAGACTATCCAGATATGGATCAGGACCTTGCCTTTAATGAAGAGCTTGACAGTTATGAAATGGACGTTGATGATACCGATCCAGACTATGAACACCCAGCTGATTATAATACAATAGCGGAGGGCGCAATAGATGATGATTCAACTTATGATAATTCAAATCCATTTGTAGGAGATGAGTATGCGCCTAGAGAAGAGCTCCAAGAGGAAGATTTAGAGGACGCCAATATGCGAGTTGAAACCTTCAATCATGAAAGACTCTCGCCTTTAGACAAGAAATTAGCAGAGAATGAAGAAGATTTGAGAGATGATCTTGATGAAGAAGGTTATCCAAAAAACGACAGGTAGTTTTCCTAAAATAAAAGTAGTAATGGAAGGGACCTTTGGTCCCTTTTTTATTGATTAAAAAATTAGACTTCCTTTTCCAACTGCCCATGCACCTTTCCATGGTAAGCTAATAACTCCAAATTTTTATGTAAGTTTACTTTGAAGATTATAAGCACATGAAAAGTACATTACCCCTCATCCGTATTATTGATCTAAAAAAATCTTACGGAACAAAGGAAATATTAAAAGGAATCAACCTTGATATATTCCCAGGTCAAGTTATCGGATATATCGGCCCAAATGGTGCAGGCAAGTCCACTACCGTTAAAATATTGACAGGACTAATCGAAGATTTCACCGGCACTGTAGAGATTAATGGTATCAATATTCAAGAGGATCCACTTGCAGTAAAAGCATTGTTGGGCTATGTTCCTGAAAATGCCGAGCTATATGAAGTCCTTACTCCAATGGAGTATTTAGATTTTGTAGGCAAGCTGTATGGAATGGAAGATAAAATTATTCAGGAACGCTCACTAAAATTATTGGGTGCGTTTGGTCTTGAACCCAATGCAAATAATAGGATGGATACTTTCTCAAAGGGAATGCGCCAAAAAGTTCTTCTCATTTCGGGTATTATCCACAATCCCCAAATCATCATCCTAGACGAGCCATTATCTGGCCTCGATGCCAATGCCGTCATATTTGTCAAAGAACTCATTTCTTTACTTGCCAAAGAGGGAAAGACAATTTTCTATTGCTCGCATATGATGGATGTTGTTGAAAAAGTTTCGGATCGAATTTTACTGATAAATCAGGGAAGTATTATTGCCGATGGTACGATCGAAGAATTAAAATCTGACCCTAATGAATCGCTGGAGCACATATTTGCAAAATTAACCAATAGTAACAGTAGCGCGTTAGATGCTTCAAATATCATCACGGCAATTCAATAACATGGAAAAATTCATCTTACGGTTTATTCTGCTTTTCCGTGGTATCTGGAAGAGCTTAGGAATTAACTACGAACAATTTAAGGTCATTTTAGAGACGAAAATGATCTTAGAAAATAGAAAACCTATTAGCTTTCGGAAGCGCAATTCTGGCAAATCTTCTTCTTCATCCTCTATAATACAATTTGTTTTATACCTCATATTTGGTTTGATATTCATGTCCATTGTTATGATGATTCCGGATAGATATTTAGCCGTTTCTATTATGCTACTCAGCTTTATTAGTATGCTTAGCATTACTTTGGTATCTGATTTTTCACCTATATTATTAGACACTCGAGATCAGTACATTATCATGCCCAGGCCGGTCAATGACAAAACTTTAGCTATTTCTCGAATTACTTTTATTGCAATCAAGCTCTTTAATCAAGTAATAGCTTTAAGCTTGCCTGTACTTATTTATGTTGTATTCAATTGGGATATAGGATCAGTCTTTATTTTATGTCTACAGCTTATCCTAAGTACATTAATTGCTCTTATATTCGTAAATGGATTTTATCTGATTAGCATCAAATATCTTCCAATACAAAAGTTTAAAGATGTGATTACTTATATACAGATAGGTCTCTCGTTGGTTCTTTTCCTCTCCTATTATATTGGCCCAAATTTGATCCAATCTATTGTAGAATCTCATTTGACGATGGAACAGCTCCGATTCCTTTGGATATTCCCTAGCACCTGGATCGCATCTTTCCAGGCTTTGATCCTTGGCAACAATAGTTTACCTATTATCGTCTTATCAGCACTGGGTATATTAGCTCCTCTCGGCGGAATCTATGCCTGCAGCAAACTATTCTCACGAGGATTTAACGCCAAAATAGCTGCGCTCGCAAATGCAGATAATCTTCCGAACGAAACCTCGCCGACACCCCGGGATAATACAATCAAATTACCTTTATATAAAAGGCTCTCTGCAAAAGTCTGTGCTTCCCCAGTTGAAGAAGCAGGATTTGGTATTGTATGGCTTATAAGTTCGAAAACACGGGAATTTAAACAACAGCTCTATCCCTCATTAGCCTATCTACCAATTTATTTTGTTTTTCTATTTTTACGTACGGGAGATGATCTCCCAATGGCTGGGAAGATATTAAAACTTCGTGACTCAGGCTTGTATATCGTCATGTTTTATCTTTCTTTGCTAACGATATTAACCGTTTTCCATCTTATCACTCAGAGTAATAAATATAAAGCCGCCTGGATATATCATGTAACACCAATACAAAAACCTGGACAATTGATGACTGGTGTTCTTAAAGCATGTCTTATTAAGTATGTTTTACCATTTAACATTCTATTTCTTTGTATCTGCATCCCCCTATTTGGTATCTCTTCTCTTAATGATCTATTATTGTCTTCTGCGATCGGTGGTATCGAAAGCATTCTAGTTATGCTTTTTCTTGTTAAAAATTATCCGTTTTCAAAAGCAAATCAAACGAATTCAAAAACAATAACTAATCTAGTGATATTAGGGCTGTTGGGGCTTTTGGGATATTTACATAAAACAATCTTCCAATATGAAACATTAATTTGGATCTTGGCTGGACTTGGATGGGTATTATTCTTTCTCATGCTGAGATATTTAAAAAAGGAAGATTGGAAGAGTCTAGCTTACGATGACAATTAATAAAAACACCCTAAAAGTTTTGTCCAGCTTTTAGGGTGCAGTTCAATATGGAGGCTGTTTTTTTCGAATCCTTTAAAGCACTTGTACAGCTATTTTAGCACTTTTGCCGGCTTAATTATTTCTTATTTATTCGTCCTTTAAATCGACTAACACCATCCATCAAAACTTCAACGATTATTCTTCCCGAAGGTAAGTGGTTCAGATCGTATTCCTGGACAGCATTTTGGATGGATTTGTATTCGTGTTTCTGCCATAAGACACCATCGACCATAATCAATACAGTCATCCCACTCTGTTTATTAGACAATACACTCAGCTGGGTCTTATCGATAACCGATCTAGGATAAAGCGAAAATGCATATTGTGTTGAAGTCGTGTCCATGTCAAATCCACGCTTAGCTTTGAAACTGAACATTTCACCATTGCCACAATCGCTTTCGAAACTATGGATAAGATTTCCTTTCAGATCGAAGATACGTAGATGACCATCGCCATTTTCGGGCTGTGCCCAAAACTGCAGTCCATTTCCTGCTGTATCAATCAAAGAGAGTGAGTAATTCCCGTCTGTGAGATGTAAGGTATCTCTATAAATCGTTGCGGCAGTCAGTTGTGATGCAATTTTGCGAAAGACAGTATCATTCTTTGAATTGACCAGAAGTATACGGTTATCCTCAGGCTTATTATTTGTGAGGAACTCTAAAACAAAATCAGCTGGAAATTTTTGTGGAGCTATAAAAATGCTTTCCGCTTTATTATCCGTGGGCCAGGCATCCGCCTTACCGTTGGGTTTTAAAAGTGACACCGAAAACACGTTCTCCCCATCTTTTTCGGCTATTTCACCAGGCAAGATAACTTCTGCAACTTGATTAAAAGATAGATTGCCTTTCCAATAAAAAGTTTTGACAGGAAAACCCTTTGTTCCATAAACAATTGTTAAAGATCGAATCGGATCTGCACCCAAATTTCTAAAAGAGATCCTTGGGCCAGCACTCGCCGGATTTAACCTAGAAAAACGTTGCTCATCACTCGGAACCATTATTGACTCGACTGCCACGTCAACTTTTTGTTTGGGGGCTGAATATTGAAACAAATAGGCCGATATGTTTTCAACAGCCTGTACATTATCGGTTGCTGTATAAGGTTCCATCTGCAAGGCTACTTTATGACTGCCAGCCTTGGTAAATACATCAATAAAGTCAGGCTGCTGCAAATCTCCGGGGCACCAATATGCACGGTCATGTACCCAGGTCCCACCTTGTGGGTAAAGTGGATTACCACCACATTTCTTCCACATATCACGCCTGTCCACAGTTATTCCATCAAAGGTCAGTTCGCGCCATCGGCTGCAAAATTCGCTACAGCCACGCGGTTTATCCATACCGTGCCCTGTATGCTGAATACGTATTCGGCTCAATGCGGCGCCCGGATTCAAGGTATATGTTATCGGTAGTAGATTCTCCTCGATTTTCTCGTTGGCATCCCCATATTTATAGGCTTTGTTCCACAGTGCTGTTATCCCCATAGGTATAACGACTGGAGGACCAGACAAAATTTCAAAATCTACGGTAAGCGCCCAACCTACTGTCTTGTCTTCAAAACCAGAATGGGTATAAACAATTTCCACACTATCCCTCAAAAAGGGAGCAAAATCAGTTACATCGACTTGCCACTTCCAACTCCATCCTTTATTGTAGATACTCCCATAGGGTGTAAGCATTCTTCCCAATTCATAATTGAGCACAGGTCCATTTTTACCTCCTCTACGACGCAATACAATATGATCCAAATAATCCCAATGCGCAGTACGTAAGCTATCGGGGCTGCCTAATGTGATAAACATGGTAACCTTTCTTACAGGATCATTTTCTTTTGGAAATAGGCCCCAAGCTGGGTAGGAGTTCTCGCCTTTCTGCGCGTCGCAGACAATGGTCTTATGTTGGTGGGTGACGACATGGTTGATGGCTGCTCGTTGCGCAAAAACATGATAGCAGATCAAAAAGCAGAATAGGGTTAGTATAGGTCTTATATTCATTAATCAAAATATTATCTATAAACAATACAAAAATAGATATACTCTTGTCAGCGACGAAAGAATAGGTATTGCGATAGGGGAAATACATTCCAGCATAAAAAAAGCACCAATCTTAACAGACTGATGCTTACAGTAGCGGGGAGCAGAATCGAACTGCCGACCTTTGGGTTATGAATCCAACGCTCTAACCATCTGAGCTACCCCGCCGTTTCGGTATGCAAATATACCACTTCATGTGTCAATTCAAAAGATTTTTTTATTTTTTTACCAATTATGTAGCATTAAAATATGCTATTAATCGCAACAAACTCATTTCTAACCAAGTAAATTTATCACCCAAAAACTGAATATAAAGCTAAAAAAGTTGGTACAACCGAAAACGTGATATTTATCAAAAAACGGGTCAACTTTTCACAAAAAAACTTGCAATAACAAAATAAATATGTATTATTACAAATAATAAGTTGATGTAGTAAAAAGCAATTTTGGAAGAGATTTGTAGCGGGGAGCAGAATCGAACTGCCGACCTTTGGGTTATGAATCCAACGCTCTAACCATCTGAGCTACCCCGCCATTTTGGGAATGCAAATATAGCTTATTTTTGATTTAAACAAACTAAAATTTAAAAAAAACATTTATATGGCAGATAAAATAAAATTCCATCTAGAATATATCATCAACTCTTCACCTAGAATTTTATTTCCGTATTTGCAAGAACCAAACGAATTGGCACAATGGTTTGCAGATGATGTAAACTATAAAGACACCGTTTATACTTTCATTTGGGATGATGAACCTCACCGAGCAAAAATTGTAGCATCGAAAGAAAATAAATCTGTACGCTTTAAATGGCTCGATGATGATCCCTATTATTTTGAACTGGAGATCGATCAAGACGAGTTAACGAACGATGTTGCTCTTAAAATAACAGATTACGCAAAAGAAGAAGACCTCGAAAATAGAAAATTAATTTGGAAAAATTCAATAGTCTATCTTCAAAGCGTTATAGGTGCATAAAAAAGCCTATCTTTGCAATATATTTCCAACAAGGGCTCCCCTGGGAGCTCCTTAGTTGGAAGATGCTTTAATGTAAAGGCATCAATTTGCTTTGCGTCACGGATGAAAAAGGTTCATTTACTTATTCTTCAAGCTTTCATAAAACCATTTATTGTCACATTCTTTATTGTGATGTTTGTATTATTAATGCTTTTCCTATTCAAGTACATTGATGATTTGATTGGAAAAGGATTCGAATGGTACACGATCATGGAGTTAATTGGTTATCAATGCGTTGTTCAAATTCAGATGGCAATGCCTTTATCCATGCTCCTTTCTTCCATTATGACCTTCGGAAATCTGGGTGAAAGCTATGAATTGGTTGCGATCAAGGCTGCAGGAGTATCGTTGCGTAAAGCGATGACTCCACTATTTGTCCTCGTTGCAATCTTCGCAACAAGTTCATTTCTGTTCTCCGACTATATTCTTCCCGTAGTAAATCTCAAAATGGGAACCCTGCTTACAGATGTACGTAATAAAAAGGCAGATTTCCTGATTAAACCCGGAATCTTTAACAATACCATTCCAGGCTACTCTATCCGCGCAAGAGGAAAAAATAAAGAGGGAACAATTCTTTATGACCTCATGATCTATGACCACCGTGGTGGTAATACAGCCAATAATGTGCTTATGGCTAAAGAGGGATATATTTATAACTCTCCTGATAATAATTATATGATCCTAAAACTTAAGGATGGCATACGCTATGAGGAAGCACGGACTAAAAACTCCAAAACCTACGATCCACGCCAACAATTTACCCGATTTAAGTTCAAGGAAACCGAGCAAAAGTTTGATATGGGAAGCTTTCAACAGGGGAAAACCGATGAAAATCTCTTCAAGAGCCACCATGCGATGTTAAATTTGAAGCAGTTGGACATGTACATCGATTCCAACCATGTTAAAATAGATAGCATGGGAAAAGCAATTACCCGTACATTGGATACACGATATAATATCTATTCGAAATATTTCAGTCCAAATCAGCCTGGACAGCCTAGGGTCAAAGAAGCTAAGATTAAACCTTTCACCAATTTGATCACGGATCTAGTACCCCAGGAGCAACGCGCTCAAATCACCATGAATGCGTTAAACCAGCTTAATTATTTAAAAGAAGATCTGAATGGCCGTACACTAGAGTTTAAAGATTACAAATCAAAAGATATTCGCTATCGTATTGAATGGCATCGCAAGTTTACACTGGCTGTCTCCTGTCTTTTGTTATTTGCTATCGGAGCTCCACTAGGAGCCATTATCAGAAAAGGTGGTCTTGGTCTGCCCGTCGTCATGGCTATCATTTTCTTTTTGATTTATCACATTATCTCTACAGTAGCCGAAAAAACGGCTAAAGATGGCGCCATCTCTTCAGGCGTCGGGATGTGGATGGCTATTATTGTATTAACACCTCTGGCCGCTTTTCTAACGTATAAATCAACTACAGATTCTGCTCTCTTCGATATTGATCAATATAAATTGAAAATAGAAGCAGCGTGGAAATGGACGAAAGCAAAGCTTTCAAAAAAGAATAAATTAAAAGAATCACATTAGATTGTGACAACGCTATTATAAATAAATTTAGATTCTACACTAACTTTGTATCAATTAGAATATATCAATAAATGGATTTCAAATTAAACACGATCGAAGAAGCGATCGCTGATATACAAGCAGGAAAAGTAGTTATCGTCGTGGATGACGAAGATCGCGAAAATGAAGGAGATTTTGTCACAGCAGCCCGCAATGCAACTCCGGAAATCATCAACTTTATGGCGACCCACGGACGTGGACTGGTATGTGCCCCCATTACAAAAGACAGAGCAGATGCATTACACCTCGATCTGATGGTAGGTCGAAATACAGCAGTATATGAAACTAACTTTACAGTTTCAATTGACCTACAGGGATATGGTTGTACAACTGGTATTTCTGCATCAGACCGTTCAAAAACAATCAAGGCAATGATCGATCCTAATATTCATTATGAAGAATTAGGTAGACCAGGACATATTTTCCCGCTCATCGCAAAAGATGGCGGTGTATTACGTCGTACAGGACATACGGAGGCGACGGTTGACCTAGCCCGCTTAGCAGGTTTTGAACCTGCCGGTGTGTTGGTTGAAATTCTAAAAGAAGATGGTGAAATGGCTAGACTTCCAGAATTAATGGAAGTCGCTAAAAAATTTGATTTAAAAATCGTCAGCATTGAGGACCTAATTGAATACCGTCTTAAACACGACTCTTTAATCAATGAAGAAGTCACGGTCAATATGCCTACACAACATGGCGACTTTAAAATGAAGGCCTTTACACAGAAAGACACTGGCGAACAACACTTGGCTCTTTACAAAGGTGAATGGAATGAAGATGAGCCTATTTTAGTACGTGTACACAGCTCTTGTGTCACAGGTGATATTTTTGGTTCTTGTCGTTGTGACTGTGGGCCACAACTGCACAAAGCGATGGAAATGATCCAGCAAGAAGGCAAAGGCGTTATTGTATATATGAATCAAGAAGGTCGCGGTATCGGACTGATTAATAAGTTACATGCGTACAAATTACAAGAAAACGGCTTAGATACGGTAGATGCCAATGTGCAACTAGGGTTCAAGGCCGATTTAAGAGACTATGGTGTCGGAGCTCAGATCCTTAGAAATCTCGGCGTCACAAAGATGCGTCTTATGTCAAATAACCCAACAAAACGTGCTGGTTTAGTAGGGTATGGTCTTGAAATTGTAGAAAATGTACCTATTGAAATAACTGCAAATCCCTTTAACGAAGAATATTTAAAAACTAAAAGGGATCGTATGGGACATACAATCATGAAAAATCTATAAAATAATATTCAAAAAAAAGCGGTGTTTTCCATGGAAAACACCGCTTTTTTTTGAATATTATAGAGCCAAACTCTGTCAATGTTGGAAATCATCCCCATTTATGATCTTATAATGGCAGTACTTTCAATAAATAGAACTAACTTTAATATATGGAACAACAAGGACGACATATCATCTTTTTTGATGGTGATTGCTTGATCTGTAATCGCTTTGTTCAAATATTATTAAGAATAGACCGTAGAAAAAAATTCTTATTTAGTTCCCTACAATCTGAATTTGCGCAAACTGCGCTAATAAATATTCCCAAAAACATTGATTCCATCGTTTATTTATCTCCAGCTGATAGCTACATCAAAAGTGAAGCTGTTCTCAAGATTTGTAAGCAATTGGGTTTTCCTTACACATTATGTTATTTATTTAAGATCTTACCACTAAAGTGGAGAGATGGACTTTATGATTACTTTGCTAAAAACCGTTATCAATGGTTTGGAAAGAATAAATTTTGCACCATACCGACGAAGTCTGAGCGACAAAGATTCATTTAATCAGGCAAAAATCGTGTTGAGGTGAAGTTTAACGAGCTTCAGATTTTACTTGTGACAATTAAATTTACATCGATGAAAAATACACTTTTAATTGACAGTGCCTATATCAATGGGAAATTTATTACTTCTAAACATATTTTCGACGTAATAAATCCTGCAACAGGAAAAGTTATCGCTTCGTTGCCAGATCTAAAAGTGGTTGATTGTACTAAAGCTATAATTGCTGCTGACAAAGCATGGAAAAGCTGGAAAAACACAACTGTAACGGAACGTTGCAACATCGTACGTAAATGGTACGATCTTATTCAACAACATAAAGACGACCTTGCAGAGATCATGACCCTAGAAAGCGGTAAACCTTTGAACGAATCTAAAGTCGAGGTTGACTATGGTAGTTCCTTCGTAGAGTGGTTTTCGGAGGAAGGAAAAAGAGCCTATGGGGAAACGATACCTTCTTTAAAAAAAGGAACCAGAATGCTGACAATTAGACAAGGTGTTGGTGTCGTAGCTGCAATCACACCCTGGAATTTTCCCTTGGCCATGATCACCAGAAAAGTCGCTCCAGCATTGGTCGCAGGTTGCACTGTTGTACTCAAACCAGCCTCCCAAACCCCATTTTCCGCTATTGCATTAGCCAAACTAGCTGAAGATGCAGGAGTGCCGAAGGGCGTATTTAACGTCATTACCGGAAAAGACAGCGCTGGTATCGGAAAAGAACTAGCAACGAATGATCTGGTAAGAAAATTGTCCTTCACTGGCTCTACCGAAGTAGGAAAAACACTTATTGAACAATCAGCATCAAATATTAAAAAGGTATCTATGGAGCTTGGTGGTAATGCCCCATTCCTAGTTTTTAATGATGCAGACATCGATGCTGCTGTAGAAGGAGCTATCGCTGGTAAGTTTAGGAATTCCGGACAAACATGTGTCTCTATTAATAGATTTTTAGTCCAAGAAGATGTCTATGATGAGTTTTCTATGAAACTTACCCATGCCGTTAGTAAGCTAAAAGTTGGCAATGGGCTTGATAAAGGTGTTCAAGTCGGTCCACTGATCAATGCAAGTGGTTTAGAAAAAGTACAACATCATGTACAGGATGCATTAAATCACGGAGCAGAATTGGCTACAGGAGGCAAGGTGATCAAAGACCTGTTTTTCCAACCCACTGTACTAACCAACATTCCGAAAGAAGCACTTATATTTCGGGAGGAGACTTTTGGCCCGATCTGCGCGCTTTTCAGCTTCAAAACAGAAGAAGATGGAATAGCAATGGCCAACAAGACTGAATTTGGTCTCGCCTCCTACTTTTATAGTACAAATGTAAATCGCTGTTTTCGGGTCGCTGAACAACTCGAAGCTGGTATGGTAGGTGTCAATACAGGTCTTATTTCAAACGCAGCCGCACCTTTTGGTGGAGTAAAACAATCGGGAGTCGGTCGTGAGGGATCTAAACACGGTTTGGATGAATACATGGAATTAAAATATATCTGTTTCGGAGGAGAATAATAAAAGGAGCAAATGCTCCTTTTATTATTTTAGAAAATCTGTTAGTTTTTGCCGTGTCGAACTGAATGATAAGGCATCTCCTACTTTCTCATAATTTTGTTTATCTACACAGGTTGGATATGCATATTTAGCAAAAGTAAGCTTATTATCATCCCGTACAAAAAGCTCCATTAAATCGACAATCTCGGAAACACGAAGTCGCATACTTTTTAACTCCTGAGCGGCTATCGCAAGTCGATCTTGGTCATTTTCTTTCTGATTCAACAGATCGTTCAATCGATTAGAATCTGTTTTATTCATACGATCATTGTCTAATTGATTATTATCTTCATTTTCAGAATAACCCCTACCGTCGTTTTCACGTCCACGATAAATATCCAGATCTCCTGATTGTCGATATTCGTCATCATTACTCTGTTCGTTACCATATCCATCCCTGTTATTATAAGGTAAATCTTCTCCATAATCACCATTGTTATAATGCCCAATAGGATTCATGGATTCTAAAATAATTCCCCTATTTCCACGTCTACTACTGACAGAAAATACAACGTTCATATATTGTCCATTTCGATTAACAAGCTGAACACCGCTTCCGTTAAGCGTACGCTGCTGACGATCAGCAAATACAATCCGTAAATCATAACGTGGACTTGCCAAATTGGCCACACGGAGATCCGTAGAAGCTCTATTATTGTACAAAACGTTATTGATATAAAGAAAAAAAGGAGCATCTGTAGAATAGATATTTAGAGCTCCGCCGACTGGTCTATAGCGCTGTCCAAATCCAGCTGTTGCCACAACAAGCAACAAGACCATAACCAAAATTTTTCTGTACATAATCCTCTTCAATTTATAATCGTTCGACTACAAAGAATAAAAAAGGATTAAGAAAACAGAGAATATAGTATTTTGCTATGCATTTCTATTCCTAAACTTCTTATAAAGTTTGACAGCCATCATCAAAGCAATAGATAATATTAAAAGTCCCAAAACACCAAAGATCCAATTCAGAGCTGATTTTAGAACAACTGTAAATACAATTGCAAATAATAAAACTGTAGCGAGTTCATTCCATAGTCTCAATTTCGTTGAAGACCAATTGGACGACTCACCTTGTAATTGAAACATGATTCGCTGGCAGGAAAAATGATAAAGAATTAATCCTAAGACGAATGTAAGCTTAACATGCATCCAGCCCATCGTTAGTAAACCTGGATTAATATAGAGCATCACAAGAGCTGCTACGATAGTGAGGTACATGGCGGGGGTTGTGATAATCCACCACAGTTTACTTTCCATTAAAGTAAATTGTCTATGCAAAATCCGATATTCTTCGGTTGGCTTAGATTTCGCTTCTGTATGGTAGATGAATAGTCGTACAATATAGAATAATCCAGCCATCCAACAGACTACAAAGATAATATGAACCGCTTTCGCATACAAATAGACCATAGTTACAAAAATAAGAAAAGTTAATAGCAATCAATATGTTCAATTGCCAATTGCATAAATCTTACATCTAATACACAAAAGTTGAAAAGTGGTATTCTTTGACAAAGAACTAATTGATTTAAAATAACAAAGGACTTGTTGAGGCAAGTCCTTTGTTATCAAATAGCTGCTAAAAACTAATAGCGAAACTCTTTCACTACCTCAATGGCATATTTTACATTGTCAAAAGGGATATCTGGCATAATACCATGCCCTAAGTTAAAAATAAAACCACTTTCGCCTCTCATGCGCTCAAATAGTTCTATAATTTTCTTTTTTATAACAGACTTATCAGCGTATAAAACAAATGGATCCAAATTTCCTTGAACAGCAATACCTTGTGGCAAAGATTGCTTCATATTTTTCAAATCTGCATTCCAATCAATAGAGACAACATCAGGCTGAGCTTCTACCATCATTGGCGCAAAAACAGAAGATCCTTTACAAAAGGAGATAACCGGAATATCCTTGCGATTCAATTTAGAGATAATCTGTTTATTATAGTAATGCGAAAAATCACGGTAGTCATTCCATGAAAGAGCCAAAGCCCAGCTATCAAATAATTGAATCGCATTTACACCAGCTGCAATCTGCATGTTCAGGTATTCAACCGTTACATCGGCAATCTTTTGAAGAATCATGTGCGCCAATTCAGGTTGATTATTCAACATCAACTTAGTCAGCTTAAAATCTTTTGAAGATCCACCTTCAACCAAATAACTTAAAATTGTAAATGGAGCTCCTGCGAAACCAATTAAAGGAATACGATTATCAAGACGTTGTTGAATTACCTTTATGGCATCAGCAACATATTGCAATTTATCCAAGCAGTCGACTGATAATGCTTCTGCATCCTTTACAGAACGGACTGGATTAGAAAAACGTGGCCCCACACCTTGCTCGAATGACAGATCCCCTCCCATTGCTTCAGCTGTAACTAAAATATCAGAGAATAAAATAGCAGCATCAATACCCAGCAAATCGACAGGAAGCATGGTTACATCTGCAGCGATTTCTGGAGTTTTGCACATTTCCAAAAAGGAATATTTATTCTTGATATCCCAGTATTCTTTCATAAAGCGTCCAGCTTGACGCATCATCCACACAGGAGGTCTTTCCGTTTGCTGCGAAAATGCAGCTCTAATTAATAAGTCGTTTTGTAAAGTAGTACTCACTATAAATGTTTTGAAATTTCGTTTTCTATTTTTGTAATAATGCTAGTTTGTCTAGCCGTTAAATGTAATTTATTGGCAACATCTGTATAAGCTCTCGCTCGTTCATAATCTAATTTTCGGAGTGCTATATTTGCCAGATTAATCATAACCATGCCTTTTTCATTATCTTTTTTCCATGGTAAGCGAGAGGCAAGCTGGAAATGATATTCAGCTTCATCGACCCGCTCTTCCTTCAACGCAATATTCCCCATCATAAATTCATAGAAGTTGCGTCTGCCTTTGCGGAGTGTATCTGGATTCTTTATCTCAGCTAACAAGTTTTTTGTTTTTTCATAGTCTTGTCTATGGAAAGACTGTGTTGCCAAAAAAACAGACCCCTCTCTAAAATGGCTCCAAATTAAATAACCTATTCCTCCAGCAATCAGTACAGAAGTCTGATAATATCCATGGTATAAGCCATAGCCCAAAAATAATGCGGCAATAAAAATAACGGCTATCCTAGCCTTGATTGTCATCATCTCTTTTCCTATGCGTTATTGTCGGTAAACTTATAACCAACACCTCTGATAGAATGGAAATAGATAGGATGTTTTTGATCTGGCTCAAAATATTTCCGGAAAGTTAGGATAAAGTTGTCAATGGTCCGTGTAGACGGATAAACATCGTAATTCCATACGGTCTCCAATATTTGCTCACGTGATACCGCTTCATTACGTCTTTCAATCAACAGCTTCAATAACATCGTTTCTTTCTTGGTCAAAGAAGTGATGGTACCGTCTGCATGATGTAGCTCATAGGAATTAAAATAGATCGTTTTATCACCAATTTGATAAGAATTTAATTCCTTTAAATCATCCGGTTTCATACCACGACGCACTAAATTCCCGACACGAAGGATCAATTCCTCCAAGTTGAAAGGTTTTACCAAATAATCGTCAGCCCCCTTCTTAAGACCAGTAATCCGATCTTCACTGCTATTTTTCGCAGTTAAAAACATGATCGGAACTTCAGTGTTCTGCAGTCGAATAGTTTCAGCAACTTGGAATCCATCAATCTCAGGAATCATTACATCTAAAACCACCAAATTGAAACGTTCTTCCTTGAATACTTTTAGCGCTTTTTTTCCGTCGGTAGCCGTAGTAACACGGTAACCTTCCATTTCGAGATTCAACTTGATAGCTTCTAACAAGTGTTCTTCATCTTCGACAAGTAATATTCTTTGTTTACTTTGCATTTCTTTCAAATGTTACTTCAAAAATACTCCCTTTAGGAGTGTTATCTTTAACTTTAATGGTCGCGTCGTGTTTCTGCAACACGGTTTTCACGATATATAACCCCAAACCTGTACCTTTGGTTTTCCGTGTTGCTTCACTTCCCACGCGATAAAACTTATTAAAGATAAGTTTTTTCTCTTCATCACTGATACCGATACCATGATCAGCAACAGAAAAAATTATTTTATTATTCTCAGTATATAATTTTACATCCACCATCGCGCAGGCAGGTGAATATTTGATTGCATTTTCGATCAAATTAGTAACCACGTTACTTATCGCAAACTTATCCGCATGAATAATAATATCTGCTTCCAGATAAGGTTTCAAAACTTGTGAACTACATGAATTCTTTTGAAGCCTGTCTACAATCTGTTCTACCAAAGCAGTAAGATTGAAATCCTCTTTGGGCATACTGTAATTCCGGCTGTCCAATTTGGTTGTCATCAATACATTTTCCACTAGATCATCCAAACGCTCGATATCTTTAAGTGAATTTCTCAAGAACGTCTGTTGTTGTTCCTTATCCAGGTCTCTTCTCAAAATAGTTTGAATATACAATTTGACAGAAGCCAACGGTGATTTCAGTTCATGCGTAATTGCTAAAAGAAAATTCTGCTGTTGTTGTAATAATTTCTGCTCTCTTTCAACCAGTCGTTTTAACCGCCATGCTCCCCACAAGAAAATAATCAGGAAGAATATTCCCTCTCCTATAATCATGTTCTTTTTACTAGGGTCAAAGCGGATAAACATCACACCCCACCATATCAGTTGCATAATGGCATAGAACAATAGAAAATAAAAGAGTAACAGCGCTTTCTTCATCTGACAAAAATAGGTATTCACCAAGGTATTCGGAAATATCCGAAGGATTATGACACAAAGAAGAAAATTAACCGATTCGCAATAAGACTAAAACCACTAAACAGCTATACAGCACATAAACAGATTCACCTATCGATAAGAGTTCTCTCTAATTTCATAGCTAGATAACAGAGCAGGCTTGGCATTTCAAGGAAATTTGTTTTAGTTTTGCATATGTTTAATCACGAGAAAAGAGACATTTTCTTCGACCTGGACCATACGATATGGGATTTCGACAAAAATGCCGAAGAAAGTCTACACGAATTATATTTTAAATACAAGTTTGATCACTTGTTTAATCAGGAATCATCTACTCGTTTTATAGAAACTTATACAGTCAACAATCATCGGCTTTGGGAACTTTATCATCACGGAAAGATCTCTAAACCCGAATTAAGGAAAGCACGGTTTGCGGATACATTTACCGAACTTGGTGTAGATCCCGCATTGTTTCCTGAGGAATTTGAGCTGGAATATCTTGCTATCTGCCCTCAAAAAACAAACCTGTTTCCCAATGCACACGAAACCCTAGCTTATCTAGGTGACGGATATCAGCTGCACCTGATTTCAAATGGTTTTAAAGAAGCTTGTGAAACTAAACTGGAAAAAAGCAACTTGCGTAAATATTTCAAAAATATTTTTATTTCAGAGGTCATCGGTGTGAACAAACCCGATCCCCGAATATTTCAGTTTGCCATGTCGACAGCACGTGCTCAGGCACAACAATCACTGATGATTGGAGATAATCTTGATGCAGATATCCGTGGAGCTGTAAATGTAGGCATGGATGCCATTTTCTTTAACCCAAATGTCGTTGAAAAACCAGCAGATGTATCTCATATGATCATCGATTTAAAGGAACTGCAATCGATACTATAGAAAATAGAAAAAGCAGCTTAAAGCTGCTTTTTCTATTTTAGAACCTTTACAGTAATATTCTTAAACCAGACATCGTTTCCATGATCCTGAAGACCGATAAGTCCTGATTTGCTGTCGCCACCAACATGGCTCAACAACTCAAAAGCCAAAGGCCATTTTTCTTCACTGAATTTACTTTTTTGCAATAGATCAATCCACGACTTATCCCACAATGTATATTCAACAACTTTTACACCGTTTTGAAAATGCTCTACCTTGCCATTGTTTACTCTAATCTTAACTTTATTCCACTCGCCATAAGGCTTACCATTTTGCGGTTTAGCAGGGATCATATCATACAATGAAGTCGATTTACGGTTTCCATCTACGCCCATTTTAGCATCAGGATGATTTTCATTGTCCAAAACCTGACATTCTGGCGAGGAGATATAAATAGGTTGTCCTTCAACTTCTTTTGCTAAAAAGAAGATTCCTGAGTTTGCTCCTTTAGCAACTTTCCACTCTAATTCCAATTCAAAATTCTTGAAATCATGAGCAAATACCAAATCTCCGCCGTCGTCCTTGCCAGCTTCAGCCTGACTGTCAAATTTGATAGCACCTTCGTTTATCACCCATTTTTTAGGAACTACAGTCTTGTCATATCCTCTCCAGCCTTCCATGGAAGTACCGTCAAAAATAACATAAGCTCCAGCTTTGTTCTTTTTAAATT